>Ga0129299_1000287_pt1 | contig 31418 bp, 6 predicted proteins | sample ConPoolayeCmetaG_FD_94477 | JGI IMG/M metagenome (GOLD analysis project Ga0129299, IMG submission 94477) | Hot spring microbial mat communities from California, USA to study Microbial Dark Matter (Phase II) - Cone Pool mat layer C metaG ...
ATATCGGCGTCTGGCGTCCCGCCCGTTTGCCCCGTATTATGCAGGCCCCACAATTCAGAGAAACGCGGATCGTTGGGCATCGCGTTGGCATAGTAGAGGAAATTCGGCTCGGCATAGAGGATGTCTGGGGCATTGTGGAGTGTGGCAAGCGCGCCTGTCACGTTCAGGCTGGGCGGCAAGGAGACGAGCACGAGGCCGTCAACTAACGAGAACGTACGCGTGATCGAGGCGCCGCCAAGGCGCGCGAGCACGGCGTCACGCGCAGTGGTCTGTACGCCAGGGGCAAAGCGCACCAGCACTTCGCCCGGAACATGCTCGGCTTGTTGCGGGGCGGCGGGGGCGGGCGGGGGCGGCGTGTGCACTGCAGCGGTTGGCGTGCGATGTTCATTCGCCGCAAGTGCAGAGGCGTTGATGGCCAGAGAGAAATTAAGCGCGTCGTCGGCGGTGGCGGCATTGCCTATCGTCAGTATCCGCATGGCCACTTGTTCGGGCATAAGTGTGATGGAAACCGCATGCGGCTGCACGGAGATGCGTGGCGTCGAAATGATCGTCAAGGAAACCGGCCGTGTCTGCACAACACCAGAATCACTGTTGACAAAGGAGACGAGGCCGGTATGCGTGCCAGGATTCAGCGTGTTGGCTTGGGCGTTGAAGGCAACCACGACGGTTTGAGTTGCGCCGGGCGCCAGCGTGCCTAGGTTCGGTGAAATGGTTAGCCATGGCAGGGTGGACGTCACTGTCCACGGCAGCGGCGTGCCGCCTACGTTGCGCAGCGTGTACTGCGTAGCGGGAGGGTTCATTGGGCCGCCACGATAGCCTTGGGCAACCAGGCCACCTGCGGGCGCCACGGTCAAATCGTCAATCACACGCCCCGTAATTTCAACATCATCAATATTCCACCCGCAATACGTTTGAGTATAGTCAGTGGGTCCCATGCTCCAGCGGATGTACACCGTAGCCTTGCGATCGGCGAACGCGGAAATATCATAGACGCAGTTCGTCCAGGCTCCGTCGTCAATAGTGGTGGCGCCATTTTGCCAAAGAGTGGTCCACGTTGTGCCATTGTTGCTAATTTCGATGGTGGCCTTGTCGTAATATGATTGTTCGACGCCCAGCCAGCGCCAGAAGCGCAGCGAAACACCTTCAAGATAGGAGCAATCCAGCGGTGTGGTTGTGAGAGTATACTTGGGAATGTTGTTGGAGTAATCACCGGCCAGGTTGTAACCGTATACATTCGTGCCGGTATGGCCAGAAAGCGGATCGCGTTTGCCGCTGCCGAGGCCGAGGGGCTTGCCAAAGTGCCATTGGCCTTGTGCCTGCCAGCCGGGATTGGTATCCATTGGGAAAGCGTAGGCCACCACCGGGTCGCGCGGGCGCACTGTGAGGGTGATGAAGCGCGTATAGCGCACGCCGCTGGTGATGTTGCTGAAGATGATGGCCGCGGCATGCGTGCCCACAGGGAGACGGGCAGCTTCGTGGTTGAGCTCTGCCGTGACGGTGGCCGAGGCGCCGGGCGCCAAGCTGCCGTTTGCAGCGGAGAGCGTGATCCACGGCACATTGACCGACGCGCGCCATGAGCACGCGGCGTTCTTGACATTGCGCAGTTCATAGGCGAACGCAGCTGGAAGGAACGGGCCACCACGCTCCCCGCTGGCATCCAGCGTGTCTGCCGGTGCGATGCGCAACCCTTCAAGAATGACCCCGGCAAGGGCGATGTCATCAATGTTCCAGCCCGGCCGCGGGTCCCCACTCGCGATGGGTCCCATGCTCCAGCGCACAAATACACGCGGTTGGTTGTTGGCCATGGGAACGGGATAGACGCACTCAACCCAGTTGGTGTCGCTGACGGTGGAGGTGTTTTCCCATACTGTATGCCAGTGAACACCGTTGGTGCTGATGTGGACACGGGCGCGGTCGGAGTATGATGGGCCGACACCCAGCCAGCGCCAGAAGCGCAAGGTCATGCCGGTGGCATACGAACAATCCAGCGCGCTGCTGGTGAGAAAGAATTGTGAAGTGGTGGATCGTTCGTAGTTGCCTGTAAGATTATAGCCGTAGACGTTAGTGCCGGTCACACCGCTGAGCGGGTCTTTGTTGTACGATCCAGCGCCGAGCGGCTTGCCGAACGCCCATTGGCCTTGCGTGTTCCAGCCGGGGTCGTGGTCAAGATTAAAGAAAAAGAGTTGTGCAGCGCCGGGCGGATGGACAGTCAAGGTGACAGGGAGGTGCTGCGCCAGTCCACTGGCCATGTTGGAACAGACCAGCGGCGCAGAGTAGAGGCCGTTGGAGAGCGATGAGGCGGCGGCCGTAAGCATGGCCGTGAGTGAAGCAGTACTGCCCGCGGCCACGATGCCGGCGGACGGCGTGGCACTCAGCCAGTTCGCTCCGGCGCTGGCCACCCACGACAGCGCGGCATGCCCGGTATTTGTCAGAGTGAATACAAAAGTGGGCGGAGAAAAGGGCCCGCCCACCACGCCAGAAAAGTGGCAGCTTCCCGTAGGAATAACAAGCAGGTCATCAACAAGCTCGCCCTCGAAGACAACGTCATCAATGTTCCAGCCGTAGTAGCTGACGGTGTAATCCGTCGGCCCCATGCCCCAGCGCACGTAGACGTTGGAGCAACCATCTGCGATAAACGCGAGGTGGTTGGTGATCGAGCGCCATGCCGTGTCGGTCAGGGTGCTGCCCGTGTGGCGCCACACCGTCGTATACGTGAGACCGTTGTTGCTGGCTTCGATGCTGGCGTGGTCATACGTGGCGGCCTCTACACCGAGCCAGCGGCGAAAAATCATGGTGACGTTGCGCGCGCGGGAAAAATCGAGTGGTGTAGTTGTCAGATAGTAACACGGGATGGTATTGGCATAATCGCCAGCGAGGTTGTAGCCATACACATTCGTGCCGGTAAACCCGGTGAGAGGATCATACGGATAAGTACCTTTGCCTTGGGGTTTGCCGAATTGCCATTGACCTTCGCACGTCCAGCCCGGATTGCTGTCGAACGGAAAAGAATAGAGGACCGCGGCGTGGCTGGAGCACGCCATGAGACAAGAGACCGCGGCAGTCAGCCATGATGCGGCGGTGTGTCTGCAGGCAAAAATATGCATACAAGCCGTTCTGTTCCTATGGAAGGAGTCTGAGTTGATGCCACTCGCGCGGCGGGCCGCTGTGGACACGTTTAATCAGGATAAGGTAGCCTACACCGGGATAGAGATTGGTGGCAGCCGGGGTGGAGGTGTACCACTGCTCAACACCGCGTGTGGCGTAGATAACAGTGCCATCGAGGCGGTTTTGGCTGTAGAGCGCGTCGCGGTTGGCCGGCCCGCCGTGATGATCTGTGACGACATCGGCGAGGCTGGATGCGTCAAGGCTGACTACCCACGGGAACCAAGCTGCGACCCAATTCTGCCGGTTGGCCATGCCATCGGATTGCTGTATGGTGGCAACGTGAACGCGCGGTGTGTCTGGGACGCGGCCAACGAATGTCAGTGGGCGGGGCACACCCGTGTGGTGAGATTTGATGACAATGTTATACATGCGGTTGCGGAACCAGTTGGTGGCTTCTGGGTGCGCGGTATGCCAGGCGCCGGCGCCGCGTGTGGCAAAGATGGCGTCGCCGCCCACGCCGCTCTGGCTGTAGATGACATCGCGGAAGATTGGCAGGCGTGCTTCGTCAGTTACCGCTCGCGCGACATGCAGCTGTTCGAACGGCAGTGAGGGAACCACTGTCCCGGCCTGATCAACAAAGTCAAGCGGCGATGAAACCCAGTTGTGGACATCACGGAGCCGGTCGCCCTGGCGTATCATGACGGTAAACTTGCCCAAGTCATAGGCACTCGTGGCCACGGGCGTCGTGAGACGGTAGTAGACGGCCAGCGAGGAAGTGGCAGCCGCGTCGTACCATGGCGGGTACACCTGATGTGCGCGCACGAACCACGCCGCCGCATTGGTGGTGTAGTACAGGTTGGTGCACACCCATACTGTGGCAGCCGCATTGCTCCATGACAATACGGGCGTCCGGCCGTCGGGTGCCAAACGAATTGCAAACCGTTCGCACTGTGGCTCTGGTCCTGCCAAACGTGTGATCAGCACCGTATCCCACGCTTCCACACCCGCTGCGTTGGTGCCCCAGACGATGATTTCATTGACGCCCGTGGTGATGCGGATGCCGCTGATCACCCATGCGGGCTGGGCTGGCACTGATCCGGCATCTATCAGGTGTGCGCCTGCGTAGCATTCCCAGTTCATGCTCCCCACGACCCAAGGATTGTTCGTGCCGTGAATGGTCCACGTCGTCACGTCATTAGACACAGTGATGTCGGGTGTGGTAATATCAATGAAGGGCGGGCCAACGGCGTGGTCTTCACGTCTCACGACCAGTGCATCGGACGCCAGTATGCCTACGGCATTCGTGCCGCTGACAGTGATGAGATTATTGCCGGGCGCCAGCGGAATGTCCGTGATCACCCAGGTGGATTGTGCTACGAGCGTGCCGGAGCCGCCACGGTTGTTGCTCCAGAACATCGTCCCCACGACGTGCGGGTTGTTCGTTCCGCCGATCGTGCACGTCAGTGTGTCTGGCGCCACCACCATGGGAGCATTGGTGATATCTACGAAGGGCATGCCCACGTCGGGGGGCTGGCGGGTGATGCGCACCATGTCGCTGGCAGCCGTACCATGCTGATTAGTGCCCGAAACAGTAATTTCATTGACGCCCACCGCGAGAGGGATGTTGGAAACCGCCCAGGCAGGCGCCGCCAGGAACGTACCAAACCCGCCTAGATTGTTGAACCACGTCATCGTGCCGGTTACATAGGCGTTGTTGGTGCCGGCAATGGTATACACGGAAACTTCATACGCCACCACGGTATCCGGTGTGGTAATATCAACGAGTGGTTCAGTGCTGGCGCTGCGAGTAATGACGACACTATCGCTGGCTTCATCGCCGGCCGCATTGGTCACTGTGACAACAATGACATTCTCGCCCACGCCCAGCGGAATGGAGGGAATAACCCATGCCAGCGCTGCGGGCAGTGTTCCACTGCTGCCGGTGCGGGCGTTGGACCAGCGCATGCCGCCGGCTGCCATGGTATTGTTGGTTCCGCCGATCGAACAAACGGCTACGTCAAACGGCACCTCGGCATGGTGGTTGGTGATGTCGACGAATGGCAAGTCCGCCGCGTATTCATACGCGCCAATATCCACGGCAGCTCCGGCCACACGCCGGACGCCGGCAAGATCTACGGCTGGTGCCATCCACGCCGCAGTCTGCCCCGCGTTAATGCAGGGGGAACTCCCGGAGAGTTGGAAATTACCCGCAGCGCGATTTACAAACATCGGATCATTAGTGATATTGCCTGTGCCAGCAATAATAGGCGTCAAACAACTATACGAAAAGCTCGCACCAGCGCCAGACACCCCGTAGTTTGCCCCGTTGTTGTGATAGCTGATGCAGTTGTTGATACTGACACCGCCTACGCAGCGCAGCCCTGCGGCCGAGGACGCTGTGTTGGCCGTCACGGTGCAATTTGTCAGCGCGCCGCCGTAATAACAATACGCGCCGCCCCCGAAAATGGCCTGATTGTGTGTCAGCAGCGTGTTCAGCACTGCTCCATTAAAATAGATGTGGACGCCGCCGCCGTAATTATTGGCGCGGTTGCCAGTGAGAACACTGTTTTCGATACTGCCGCCTTCGAGCCGCGCGCCGCCGCCATTGTACGCACGGTTACTGACAATCGCGCAGAATGCAACTGTACCACTCACGCTGTGGACACCGCCGGCATCGCTAGCGGCGGTATTGCCGGCCAGTGTACAGCTGTGCAGGACCGAGCCGGGCTGCAGACAGGCGCCGCCACCACTCGTTTGTGCACTGTTGCCGGTAATCACACACGCACTCACCACAACTGCATGGCCGGCATGCACGCCGCCGCCGAGCGACGCCGTGTTGTTGTCTATCAGCACACCGCTGGCGTGTGTTCCGGGCAACGCCTGCAGCCCGCCGCCTGCCACTGCGGCGCTGTTGCCGCGCAGTGTGCCGCGCAGCAGCACCGCGTGGTTGGACGCCAGCACACCGCCACCGCCGTGCGCTGCCGTGTTGTGTTCAACATGCGTGTCAGCAACCACAGCAGCGCCGCCGGCAAACACACCACCGCCTTCAGCCGCGCTGTTGCCAACCACCAAGCAGTTGCTAATTACCCCGCCAACCACGTGCATGCCGCCGCCCGCTCCAGTAGCCGCGCTGCCAGCGATAATACAATTCTGCACCAGCGCCTGCTCGCCGTGTAACGCGCCGCCGTGGGGCGCTACGCCGTTGGTCAGCGTAAATCCCGCCAAGACGCCTGCGGTCATCCGCACACACCGGCTGGCTCCTTTGGCGTCCAGCACCGTAGAGGCAGCGCCATTGACACTGGCAACGGTAATATCCGCGGTGATCACCAGCTCCGCATGCAACTGGTACACGGCGTCTGTCACCAGCACCATCTCTCCTGGTTGCGCTGCGTTGATGGCATCTTGAACATTGGTTGCCGCCGTGTGCCAGAAAATGTAGGGCCAGACATGCGCACCGTGAGGCGAGACATAGTGCACGCTCTCATCGGGCACATTGGTTGCTTCAAATGCACCCAGATCAACGATCTTCATGCCCGTCCAGCCGATGATGCGTGGATGCCCTGCCACATCCGTCGCGCCAAGCATCCAGACATTATTACTGCCAGCATTGATGCAGGGGGAGCTGCCGCGCAGCGCAAAGTCGCCCGCGGCGGCGTTGATGAAACACGGATCACCGGCAATGTTGCCAAGGCCGGGCTGTGCCGGTGTCACACAGCAGAAGCTGAAGGCCGCCCCGCCATTGTCACTGACATTGCCGCCCTGGTTGTGATAAATGATGGAGTTGTGCAGGTTGCCGCCGTCATAGCAGCGCACGCCGCCGCCCGACGACGCCGTGTTGCCCGCAATGGTACAGTTGGTTATTACGCCCCCGAGGTAACAATACACGCCGCCGCCGAAATTGGCGGTGTTGTTGTGCAGGAGCGAATTTACAACTGCACCACCGTGGTTCAGGCGCACACCACCGCCGTAATTGTTTGCGCGGTTCCCGGCGATAGTGCAGGTCATGAGCATGCCGCCCGCACAATCTGCACCTGCGCCATCTATGGCGGTATTGCCGGTGATGAAGCAGCGTTCGATCAGGCCGCCGGCCTGCAGGACGCCGCCACCCGTGCTGGCCGCCTGGTTGCCGCTGAGCACACACGCACGGAGCGTCCCCGCCGCCACGTATGCACCCGCACCGGCCGCCGCCACGCCGTTGGTCAGGGAAAATCCTTCAACAAGGGCGCCCGGGGCCGTCAGCTCGAGGCAGCGCCGCACACCTGATCCATCAATCACCGTGTGCGCGGCACCGGCTGCTGCGCGCAGGGTCACTGGCTTGCTAACGTTAATGGTCTGACCTGCGTAGCTGCCAGCGCCTGCCATGATGGTATCGCCCGGGTCTGCCGTATCCACGGCAGTTTGAATGTCACGCGCGGCGTTTTCCCACGTGTTGTACGGATACACATGCGCGCCACCCGGCGAGACGTAATGAACCGGGGTGTGATTGTTGATATAGGCCACCCGCACCGTGGCCGAGTTCTGATCGGCATCGTGCGCAATAATAGTGAAAAGATTCGAGCCAACCGTGAGCTCTGCCGTATAGTGCCATTGTTCACCACCCGCAAAGGTGGCGGGCATTCCGTTCACAGTTACAGCTACCACAGCGGCATTGTCTGAGGCACTGATCTGCATGGGCACGGCATAGTTGGTGGTGGTAAAACCATCGGGCGGCGCCACGGCGCCGATCACAGGGCTCTCTACATCAAGCCGCGTGTAAAAGACGCTCTGCGTCACGCTGTTCTGCTCGGCATCTGCCGCCACAACGGCTGCCACATTCATGCCAAACATCACCGGCAACGAGTAGTACCAGAACCCGTCGTTGAAACTTGCCGGCGTGCCGTTGACAGTCACAGTCGCCACGGTCACGTTGTCAGTTGCGGAAATTTGCATCGGCACGCTGGCTGCGCTGGTGGTGTAGCCGCTGGGCGGCTGGATGGCGGTGATAACCGGGCGCGTGGTGTCCGGAATGAAGACATAGCGCACAGTTTGGGTTGCCGCGTTGTGACCTTGATCGCGCGCAATGACTGTCATGGTGTTCGTCCACGGGGCCAAGGTGGCCGTATACGACCAGTTACTGCCACTGCCCAAGGCAGGGCTGCCGTTCACTGTCACTGATGCCACAGCAACATTGTCGGTCGCAGTTATGGACATGGGCACGTTGCGGCCGGTAATTGTGCCATCCGGCGGCATAATCTGCAGGAGTGCGGGCGGAATACTGTCGGGCGGGCGAATGGCCCATGGTAGCGCTGTCATCGGGTCGCCCAAGAGATTGCTTTCGTAATAGCACCAGCGCATGCACTCTTGCTCAATTTTCGGAATGTTGTACTCGTGCGAATAACAATTCATGGCGCCAAGAGTGACATAATCCATGGCAAAGTAGCAGTGCCAGAACGGGCGGTGAAAGCGCTGGCTCGGGCCGTCAGTTGAGTTGTATTCACCCCAGCCGTAGCGCGAATTCCATACCACGGCAAAAAAGCCGTAACGGGTGGAGGTCGTGGCATGTTCCCCCGCGCAGTCGGTGTCATACCCGCCCGGCATACAGCCCTGAGAATAACTGAACATGAAATTGGTGTTGATCAAGCTGTCATAATCGCTGTTGTACAGCTTCATGCAGTAAGTGTAGTTGCAGTGGCCGAGGTGATTGATCATGCTGAACGCGTTGGCGTTGAATTTGCCCTTGATGGTGGCGCCATACCAGCTGCCGTCGGCTTCGTAAAGTGTTTGTGTGCGCCACTTCGGCGCGTTGGTAAAGCCCCGCGTGGTGTAGCCGTGTTTGGACGTGCCACAACGGATTTCTTCCATGGAAGGCTTGGCATACTCCGATTCGCCGCCAAAGCCCAGATGTTCTCCTACCATAAGGTTGCTGGTCTTGTAGCCTGTTTCATCCAGCTCGCGTTCATACGCTATCGTCTTGTAAACCCAATTGGCCATCTCGGCCGGCGTCTCTGCCGAAGCCCGGCCAATGTACACTTCCGCCACAATGTCACCATCCGGCCCGTTACCATCCAGACATTGATAATACAAGTCGGTAGGAATGTAGTCGGTATAGCCCGCCTTCGAGTCAACATACAATTTTTTCAGCGGTATTATATTGACATCGCCGGCCAGCAAGACATAGTCTGTTTCCCACGTATTATACGCATCCTTGATGAATTCGCGTACTTTGGCGGCGTTGTCGCCCGCATAGTTGGCATAGATGTCTTCCAATGTGACGATCGTGGCAGAGACGCCGCGCGACCGGCGGTGTGCGATCAGGTCACGCAGGGTATAGTCCGTGGTGGCGTCGCGCATGGCGGCGCTGCTGATGATCACATAAGTGTAGCGGCTGGTTGGATCACAGATACCTTGGGGGTGTTCGAGCATGGCAGCCGGTGCGGATGCTGCTTCATAGGTGCTGATGGCACCCGGGTTTTCGACGCTGGTTTCAACAGGGATTTCGGGATCCCTGCGGTAGCGCAGCGTGCCTCGTTGTGCCGGTTTGGTGCTGACACGTACAGTGAAATCCTCCCATGTCACCACGCGCCCACTGCGGGGATGATAGTGCACGGGATAGACATTCACATACAGCACCGCAGCGCCCCGCTTGTAGTACACGCCAACAATGTCATGGGAGCGCCCAGGATAAGCTGCATCCGTCGCATACACGGCCTCGTCGCGCGCGGCGGGCTGGGCAAGGGCTTGTTTCGACAAGGGAAATTTGGCCTGGCCGTGGGCGATGGTGTATGTGCCCGTCAGAGTGCGCACCCCGCGCGGTTCAACCACGACATTCGCAATCGTATATCCGTACGGTAACAATACTTTAACAGGAATAAACGGCAGGACTGGTTTGCCAGTATCCGTACGCAGCGGCGCGTTGCCAAGCTGCGGTCGTGCCAGCACCGCGGCACCACGCGCCGCCGGCCTTTCGTAGATGAATTCCACGCGCGGCGTCGTGTAGGCGATCTCAATCACACGCTGCTGGTCACGGATTACACGGGCCATAACGGCTGGGCGAGTGTGGTCTGCCATCAGCGCGCGCGCGGGCCGCCATGCTTCCGCGGCATGCGCACGCGTGTGCATGGCCGCCACGAGCACTGCGATCGTGCAGTGCCACACCAGCCATGTGCGCCAGCGCATGGCGGGGAAAGGATATCTGCTATTCATCTGCATGTAATCTGCCGCGTTCATACGTTCCGTTTCCTTGTCTGCACAGCATTATACCGGCGGGGCACACCACCACGGGCTGGCTGGGCTCATGCCCAGCCAGCCGTGGTCGCACATCACTGGTTACAAGCTTATGTGCGCGCCGCCCGGGCCAGCAACAGTACCACGACCGCAGCGAGCGCGCCCGGTTCGGGAATCACCGTCATGGCTTGGCTTTGTGGAAGTTCATCAACAGGACCGATGATTTTGACCTGTGGAGTAGACAGCATCGCACCTGCCAAGGTGCCCGTGAAATGGCCCGGCCCGCTAATCGTCAGCGTTTGAAAATTCGTCCACGTCGCGCCGTTGTCATGGCTGACTTTCAACGTGACATGCTCATTAGCAAGCAGATTGTTAGCCCCGCCCGGCACCGTATTTATTGAGCCTACAATCGTTGTGTCATTAATTTTGCGCGGCAGTTCGTCAAAGGTCAAATCTGCGTAGGCTGGATTGACAAGATTAACGTAGTAGTACGTCGCCGTCCATTCCGTTACCCAACCATAATTATAATCCGCAAACTTGACCGCATCACAGTCGCCATAGTAAGCCGAGTTGGTAATCGTCAGCCCTGAAAACACACGCATCCAGGCATACCAATCTTCGTCATACTGTTGCACCTCGCATATGGCGGTCCCGTCCATCTCCGGCCATCCTTGCCCAGTATTGTCCCGGCCGGTCACCACGAGATTGGTGGGAAACACATGACACACCAAGGGGCGCGTGTGATTGCCGTAGCAATACCAATACTGCGGCATAAACCAAGTAGTGTTGGTAGTCGGCGGTGACTGCACATCCTCCAGATACTCACAACACAGCCCTTGAATGTACAATCCATACGGCACGGGCGTGCCGTCGCGCAGCAAGAAAAAATTGCTCCTTGCCAACTCATCATCCGGCCATTCGCTGATCGAATCGGTGATGATGAACCACACCAGACCAGCGGCATGCGTAGTACATGCTGTCATGATACTGAACAGCATCAGGGTTACAAGTGTTTTTGCCTTCATACGTTGCTCCTTTGTTGACGTGTTACAATGGCTCGACGCCTGTTGTTGTTATGGTGTCACCCGGCGTACGCGCCACGCGCGCGTCGTGCCAAGATGAGCTTTGTTAATAATCACGTTATAGCCGCTGCCAGGATACACATTGGTGGCAGCTGGCGCCGATGGCAGCCACACGCCATTGCCACGGATTGCACTGAGAATGTGGAACTCGTACTGACTGAGCACCCGGTCGCGCCGCGTTGGCCGCGCCGCTTCGTTCGACACCACGTCAGCAATCCCGCACTGGTCAAACGGCAGCTGCCACGGGAACCACGCCGCACACCAGTTCTCCACCTTGGTGATCCCATCTGACTGCCGTATATCCGCCACATGCGCCGGATCGTTGGTGGACACCCTGCCCACCAGCGTCACGCGCCGCATACTGCCGGTATGAGCTTCATTGATAATGATTTTATACATGCGCGCCCGGTACCAGTTGGTCGCGGCGGGCTCTGTCGCCAGCCATATGCCATTGCCACGCGCCGCCGTCATCTCCGTGCCGCCGAATGTGCTCTGGCTGACAATTTTGTCGCGCCGTGACGGCACGCCCCGTTCATTGTTGACCACCTGCGCCAGCCCCAGCTCGTCGAAGGGCAGCGCTGGAGTGATTGCCCCGTTGCTCGTGATAAAATCAAACGGCGACGACAACCATGTTTCCGCTTTGCCGAGGCCGTCTGACTGGCGTACGGCCAACGTCATCTTGCCGACGTCGTACACACTGGTGGCCGCACCGGCGACAAGCCGGTAGAATACCGCTTTTGTCTGCGGCGCGGCGACATCCAGCCACGGTGGCTGTACATCTGCCGCTCGCACAAACCATGCACCGGGAGCCAGCGTATACTGGTCATTGGTACACGCCAGCACCGTGGCCGTGCCGTTGCTCCACAGCAACAGCGGTGTAGCAAAGTCATTTGACAACCGAATGGAGAAGTGTTCGATTGTGTCTGCCCGCTGCTCTTCAGGGCGGCGGGTCACCAGCACCACGTCCCAGCCGTCTTCTCCAATCACATTCGTCCCCCATACATAGATTTCATTTTCCCCAACTTCCAACTGCACATCTATGCTCCACAACGGCGCAGCAGGGAATGTTCCCCAATCAACCGTATCCGGGCCGACGAAACTCTCATATTCCATCATCCCCACAACATGTTCGTTGCACGTCCCGCTCAGGTGTATGCTGGTCACGCTGTACGGCACGGTGCAGTCATCTTGGAAAATCGTCACCACCGGGATGCCGAACGGCGCGGCAGCCCGCACAACCGTCACTGTGTCGTATGTCGCAACATCCGCGCTGTTGGTGCCGCGCACAATGATGTTGTTGGTGCCTTCCGCCAGCCAGATGCCCTGCACCGCCCACGCCGGCGCAGCCGTTATCACCCCGTGCCCGGTGGTCAGCAGATTCGTCCAAGTCATCATGCCGGTCACAAAGGCATTGTTGGTCCCGCCGATGGCTGTCTGTTCGATGTCATAGTCCACCGTCATGTTGACATTCGTGATGTCCACAAACGGCGGGCCTGTCGCGTTGATGACCATCTCATGTGACGAGGCAGCACCGAAGGCATTGGTGCCACACACCCAGATCAAGTTGTCGCCCGGTTCAAAATAGCGCGTGCGAATGGTCCATGTCGGCGCGGCAGCAATTGAGCCGCTGGCGCCGTTGCGCAGATTCACCCACCGCACCGCGCCCACCACATGCGCGTTGTTGGTGCCGTTGACCGTCATCATCGTCGGGCTGCACCAGCCGCTCAAAATGCGCGTGTACGGTGCACCCGTGCCCAGCCCGCCGCGCGTGATCGTTATACTGTCGCTCGACGATGCGTTCATGGCATTCGTGCCTGTCACCGTGATCACGTTCGTGCCCACGCCCAGCGCTATGTTTGTAATCGTCCACGAAGAAACCGCAGCCACCGCACCCCGCACGCCGTTCAGCTCATTGTGCCACGACAACCAGCCAATCGTGCTGTTGTTGATGATGCCACCGATTGTTGCACTAGTGTGATCGTATGACACAGTGTAATCGTCGTTGGTGATGGCAACATACGGCGGCAGGGCACCGGCGCGTGTTACCGTCACCACATCCTGTGCGGCCGTGCCAGCCATATTCGTACCAATTACTATGATTTGATTGGCGCCCACCACCAATGGCACACTCGTGATCTGCCACGACGTGGCGGCGGCGCGGTTGCCAGCTGCGCCATTGGCCATGTTCGTCCACGTCATCCCGCCCACCACCGCCGGGCTGTTGGTTCCCTCAATGGTGACCACCATCGTCTCGTAGGGCACGGTATGATTGGGCGTGGTAATGTCAACAAATGGCGGCGGCACATCCTGCAGATGAGCAAACGCAGCGCTGTACGGCCCCCAATTCCCGCCGCTGTCGCGGCCGCGTACCAACAGCACCCGCTGCCCCTCTGCAAATGCCCCGGCGTTAATCGTGGCCGTCACTGCCTCGATTGGACTGTTAAAACTGCCATCCGCCGCACTCATCGGAACCGCCACGGCCCCACTGCGCCAGTGCGGCACGTCAATGTAGTATTCTGCTGCCGTAATGGGCTGGTTGCCATTCTTGGTGTCGTCAATCGTGGCCGTCAGGATGACATTGTTCCCCGAAGGGGTGGCGGTGACATTCAGCGCGTCGGGGCCGTAGATTGTCATGTATGGCGTATGCGCCAGTTTGCACGCATACAGAAATGCCGGGCGGTTGAGGTTCCATTGCCGGGCAACATCACTGTACGATGGCATGAACGTGCTGCCGCATTCGAACGTGAAGGATGGAATGCCCAGCGCGCCATAGCCCCAATCATCACTCGTGCCGCTGGTGGGATACAGACTATAGGATTGTCCCGGACTGTAGCCGTTGTAGGTGGCAAATTTGTTGCCGATGGCGGTCAAGGCTGGTCCGTTGGGAGCAGCGCTTGACGTGAAACCCCACGGCCAGAGCACCAGGTCGCCGTAACTGTGCAGCGTAATCAGGATGCCGGTGGTATTGGTAGGCGCCGCATCATAGTCGCCCGGTCCGCGCTGGTCGGGAATAACCGATTCGATAAATGCTTGCAGTGCGTACACTTCCGGTTCGGATGCCGCGGAAGTGCCGCGGTACGTTTGATCAAGCGGATTGCCGCTGCTGCCGCCCGAGTTCCATTTGAAGCTGTGATTGCGGTTGAGGTCCACCCCGTATTGCGTGCTGCTGCTGGGCGGCCAGTACGTACTGCCCGCGCGATTGGCATTCTTGCGCTGCATGTAGGGACCCATGGCAGCGATCAAATATCCATCGGGGTTGACATTCGGCACGACATAGGTAACATGATAATCAACCATCCAGCGCACATCTGGGTCGCTGGCATAGCGCTGCGTCAGCCAGTCAATCAACAGCATGCCCATTTCGGGCGTGGTGATTTCGCGGGCATGAATGGCACACATGAGAAAGAACACTGGCTTGGGGCCTGGAATTTGTTTGTTGGTGATTTTCATCGCCAGCAGATCAAAGCCGGGATTGAACTGCCCGCCGTGCGTGTCGCCCCCCATCATTTTGTTCTGGCTGTCGCCATAGTCAATGATTTCCGTAATCATGGGATACGCGGCGGTTACCGCCCGCATCGCCGCATAGTTTTCATGCACCTCACGATAGCCGCCGTTGAACGTAAAGGGCGACACTTCAGGATACAAATCCGCAGTGGCTTCTTCGTCCAGGAGAACGGTCCAGCCTTCACGGACGAACTGCACATACAGATTGCTGTTGACGCCCACGCGCGCGTAGCGCTCGGTACGGTTCACATAATGTATGTCGTAACGGTAAAGGTTGGTCAGCTCCAACTGGTCGGTGTAATAGAGCCGGGCTACGAAATCGCCTGCGGGCAGACAGTCAAGAGCATTCGTGCGCGGCGCGGCCGCCGCGCCCGCCGCAGCTGCCGCTGCGAGCAGCCAAATAGTCTGTTTGATCGTCATCATACTATCCACATTCGTTATTGCGTTTTAACCAGCGCAGACGTATTCGTGCGGCGTGCGCCCTGCAGCATCCCGCGTGGCTGATACCAGTCGCGCGCCGGCCCAGCGTGGCGCTTGTTGATGCGGATAATATACCCGCCGCCGGGATACAGATTCGTCGCGCTGGGCACACTGGTGATCCAACTAGTTGTTCCACGCGTTGCATAGACTGGCGTGGCGCCCGGCGCCGCCTGTGAAAAGACCGCATCGCGCCGCGCCGGCACGCCCCCATAGCCTGTCACCACGCCATCCAGCCCCGACGCCGTGAATGCCACCGTCCATGGATACCACGCGACGCACCAATTCTGTACATGGTTGAGCCCGTCTGACTGCACTACACGTGCCACATACGCCGGGTCCTGCTGTGAGACCTTGCCATACAGCGTCAACCGCTTGGCCGGTCCTGTATGTACCTTGCTGATGATCAACTTGTACATACGGTCGCGATACCAATTGGTCAGCGTGGCATCACCCGTGAAATACCATCGCCCGTTGCCGCGGGTGACAGTTGCGATCCCTCCGCCTTTCACCGGCTGACATACAACGGCATCACGCCGTGATACAAACCCGCTTTCATTGTTCACTGCCCCGCCTACTCCAATCGTATCAAACGGCAGCATCGGCACTTCCTCGCCAGAGTCATTGATGAAATCGAATGGCGAGCTAATCCAGTTCTCGATGTGCGTCCGGCCATCCGACTGCTGAATCACCAGCGTCAACTTGCCCACATCATATGCACTGGCCCGGCCACCTGAAACGACCCGGTAATACACCGCCGGGGTGTTGGTGCCTTGCGCGTCCATCCATGGTGGTGTCACGCCCTGCGCGCGCACAAACCACGCCTGCGGATCACTCGTGTAGTCCCGGTTCGTGCATACCAGAACGTCCGCTGCCACACCGCTCCAACTCAACACCGGTGTGGCAAAATCAGCGGACAGTTTGATCGTGAAGCCCTCGATGGGATCTGCACCCGCCGGCCGCCGCTCCACATACAGAATATCCCAGCCTTCCCATCCCAGCGCATTCGTGCCCCATACAATGATCTCGTTGTCGCCCACCTCAAGCGGCACATCCGCAATCGCCCATGCCTGCGTCACCGGTATGCTGCCGTAGCCTACCGTGTCCGGCCCGTTGTACACTTCCCAGCTCAGGCCGCCAACTAGACACTCGTTGTTGGTTCCCACAATCGTCAGGTGGGCCGTTGTGTACGGTACTGACGCATCCGTCATCGTAATATCCACATAGGGTATGCCTGTTTCCGGGCCGCGCCGCGTGATCACTACACTGTCGCTATCGGCCAGGCCGGCACTGTTCGTTGCAGTCACTGTGATTTCATTCACCCCCGGCATGAGTGGCACGGCTGGAATGACCCAGACCGGCGCCGCCGCCAGCACGCCTGCTCCGCCCGCACTGTTCACCCAGCGCATCCCGCCGGTGGTATACTGGTTATTCGTGCCACCCAGCGCCGTCGCACTCGTTTCGTATGCCACCGTGACGCTCAGATTCGTGATGTCCACACATGGTGCGTCCGCTGGCCGTGCCTGCCGTGTAATGGTGACGCTGTCACCCGCGGCCTCGCCCACGCTATTGGTGCCGCGCACGTGGATGACGTTCGCACCGTGTGCCAGTGCGATGCCAGTGATCTGCCACGCGGGCGCCGCCGCCACTGCCCCCTCCTCCCCCGTCAAGTCGTTCCGCCACGTGAGCATCCCTGCTACATGCGCGTTGTTCGTGCCCGCTATGGTGCACAAGCTAACTGTATACGCCACGGTGGCATTGTGGTTCGTTATGTCCACCAATGGCATGATGGGATTGAATTCATACGCGCCCATATCCACTGCGCCTTGTTTTACGCGCGCAAAGCCGTCCATGTCGCGAGCCAGTGCCATCCAATCCGCCGTTGCCCCTGTGTTAATACATGGAGAGGCAGCCGTCAGCCGGTAATTGCCCGCCGCCGCATTGACAAACTGCGGAGCATTGGTGATATTTCCTGTGCCACCCACCGCTGGTGTCATACAACTGTAGGTGTAACTCCACCCACTGCCACTGTTGGCATAGTTGGCGCCGGTATTGTGGTACACAATCGTATTGTGCACGTGGCCGCCCCCCAGACAGCGCACGCCCGCTGCTGATGTCCCGCTGTTCCCCGAGACGGTGCAGTTTGTCAGCCCCCCGCCGTAATTGCAGTACGCGCCTCCCCCGAATGTGGCGTGATTCATCGTCAACACCGAATTAACGGCCGCGCCACCAAAGTCAAACATCATACCTCCGCCATAATTCGCCGCGCGATTCCCGCTCACGACGGTGTTTTCAACGACACCCTGCGTCACCCGCACACCGCCGCCATTGTACGCACTGTTCCCCTGGAGAACTGACCAGCGAACCGCACTAAGGTTGAGATGTACGCCCCCCCCGCCACCCGTCGCCCCCGCACGGTTGCTGACTACGTGGCAGCCGCTCATCTCGCTCCCGCTATCAGCGTAAATGCCTCCAGCATGTCCCCCCGCCGTGTTGCCATGAATAAACACGCCGGTAATCACCGTTTGTGCGTTGGCGTAGACTCCGCCGCCATCCGCACTCGCAAAATTGCCCGTTACCATGCCGCCTTGTATGACCACATTCTGTTCACCATATACACCGCCGCCATTGGCCGCACGGTTATTGCATATACTGCTGCGGCGGACTTGGTTCGAATTCACAGCGTACACACCACCGCCTCGTATGGCTTCATTGCTGTATACACTCGCGCCTGTGATGCGGGTGCCGGCTTGCAGATAGACACCCCCGCCATAATTGGAGGCCATGTTTCCCACCACCTCACACGCATCAAGCGCAGCCAGCGTGCTGAGGAGTGAGCCGCCCCCCACATGCTGAGCCATATTGCCCGCCAGCCTGCATGCGACCAGCTGCGCTGCGCTTTCAGCAAATACGCCTGCGCCTTCCCGCGCGCGGTTGCCCGTCACCATACAATTCGACACCAGCGCCCCGTTCAGGGCATACACTCCACCCCCGCATCCCGTGGCTTCGTTGCCCGCCACTATGCAGTTTAACACCAATCCACTATCTACGCGCACGCCAGCCCCACAATCACTGCGGGGCGCCCCACAACACGCATATCCGTTGGTCAGCGTAAATCCATCCAGCACCGCACCGCCCGACACGCGCGCCACACGGTGCAGCCCCCGCGCGTCAAGCACTGTCTCCGCCGCGCCATCCACTGCACGCACAAGAATATTACTGGCCACCTGCAGCTCCGCATCCAACCTGTACTGCCCCGCCGCCACCAGCACCATCTCGCCCGCATGCGCTGCATTAATCGCATCTTGTACGTTCGTTGCTGCATTCGCCCACGTAATATACGGCCATACATGCCGCCCCGTGGTGCTTACATAATGGATTGATTCGTCGGGCAGGTAGTTGGCCTCATACGCGCCCATGTCAACAATCTGCGCGCCCGAACCGCCAATAATGCGCGGCGCGCCCGCGGCGTCGGTACGATAATACATCCACGGCGCGTTTGTGCCCGCATTGATGCAGGGTGAATTCGTCGCCAGGCGTACGTCACCGGACGCTAAATTGATAAACAAGGGGTCGCCCTCCAAATTGCCTTCGCCCGCCATCAGCGGCTGCATGCATGAATAGACATAGGCGTGACCTGTCCCGCTGTTCGCAACATTGCCTCCGTAATTATGGTAAATGATGCTATTCACAATCTGGCCGCCAAAATAACACCGGATACCTTGGCCGACCGAGCCGCTGTTGGCGGTCACGGTGCAGTTGGTGACGGCGCCGCCATAGTAGCAATAAATGCCGCCGCCGAAATTTCCCTGATTGCTGATCACGGCGCAGCTTACTACGCTGCCGCCACCGTTAAATTTCACACCGCCACCATAGTTGAATGCCACGTTGCCACGCAACATGGATTCCTGCACTTCGCCGCCCGTCAGGCGCACTCCGCCACCATCCTGCGCCCGGTTGTTCTCAATTCTGCACTGGCTCACCACCCCGCCCTCAATCGCCACACCCCCGCCATGCCCGTTGGCTCTGTTGCCTGTAATGACACACCGCCGCACCAGACCGGCCGTCATAACCAGCCCGCCGCCGTGGCTGCTGTTGAACCCATTGCTCAACGTCAGCCCTTCCACCACGGCCCCCGCATGTTGCACTACAAGACACGGCCGCACGCCATTGCCATCCACGATCACCGCTCCCTCGCCCAATACGCCCGTGGCGCGCCGCAGCGTAACCTGCTTGTCCACCACCACCGTCGGCCCGCTGTAAACACCATCCGCAATATAAATCGTGTCGCCATCGTCAGCGGTGACGAGCGCCGTTGATATGTCACGCGCCGCCGTCGCCCAGCTGTTGTATGGATAGACATGCCCGCCGTTGAGTGAAACAAAATGTTGCGGAGTGTGATTGTTGATATAGTACACCATTTGCGTCGCCGCGTTGGCATCGGCATCACGCGCGATCACTTGGAACGCATTGGAACCAATTACCAACTCTGCTTCATAGCCCCATTCATCATTGCCACGTGGTATGGCATCAGTACCATTTACCGTCACCCGGGTGACGCCGGCGTTATCCGTTGCAATCACCCGCATCGGCACCGCGTAATTCGTGGTCGCATACCCTGACGGCGGCATCACTTGTGAAATGTAGGGCGCCTCGATGTCCAGCCGGATGTACATCACATACACCGCCGCGGCATTGTTTTCGAGATCACGCGCCATGATGCTCAGCATGTTGGTGCCAAACTGCAGCGGTGCGGTGTACAACCATTGTTCGCCGCTTTTCACCGCATGGCTGCCGTTAATCGTAACACTGGCCACCGCCACATTGTCAGTCACGTTGATTGCCATGGGCACCTGCGGCCCGCTCGTCGTAAACCCCGACGGTGGTGTCACCCCCGTAATCACAGGCGGCGTGGTATCCGGAATGAATACGTAGTGCACTGTCTGCGTGGCCATATTTCTGCTGCGGTCGCGTGCAATCACCGTCATCGTGTTTGTCCACGGCGCCAGCGCCGCCGCATACTGCCATACTCCCCCGATGTTCGTCGCAGCACTCCCGTTCACTGTCACTGCCGCCACCATCACATTGTCTGTAGCAATAATGCTCATCGCCACGTTGCGGGGCGTTAACTCCCAGTCACTGGGTGTGATATTCACAATCACCGGCGGAATTTTGTCGGGCGGCCCCACCCGCTCCAACGCCGCCGCTATGTTCAGGCGCCCGCCACTGGTGACGATCCCATTCCACTGCGGTAACCGGTCACTTGTCTCCATCAGTATCTGCATCACTTCCTGATAGCGCAGCTCTGGATTCACCGACCACAACAGCCCGGCACACCCAGCCGCGTGCGGCGTCGCCATTGACGTCCCGCTCATCGTCCCATACCCGCTAATCATGCAACTCAACACACTCACCCCCGGCGCCGCCACTTCCACAAAGCGCGTCCCATACCCCGAAAACGATGCCTTGTTGTCGCTTTGATCCGACGCCGCCACGCCCATCACATTGTCGTGCGGATAACAGCACGGATAATAGGAGCCGCCATCATTGTTCCCGCCGTGGTTGCCCGCCGCCGCTACAAATAAGTAGTTGCGGCTGCGCCCAGCTTCCAGCAAGTCCGAGAACGTTTGGCTGAATCCGCCGCCTCCCCAGCTGTTGTTGCTCAACCGCGCACCCATCAAAAGTGTGTATTCCAAACACACTGCTCCATCCGATATATACCCTGACCCGCCGGAATTTAAAAACTTCGCTGCCATGATGCGCGACCGCCACATCACTCCCGCCACACCTACCCCATTATTCCCATGCCCTGAATGCGTGCCCGAACAGTGCGAACCGTGATTGTGATCATCCATTGGGTTGCCCGACTTGTCACTTCCGTTGCTCTGGCAGCGGATGCCATAGTAGTCATCTACCCACCCATTGTTGTCATCGTCCCTGCCGTTGCCGGGAATCTCACCCGCATTCGTCCACATGTTGTTGCGCAAATCTTCGTGATTGTAATTCACGCCTGTGTCAATCGTGGCAATCACCGTGAGATTGTCGTCCCCCACCGCGCGGTCCCATGCCAGCGGGGCCGAAATTTTCATCATGCCATACAACTCATTGAACCGCGGGTCGTTCGGGATGATGGTGGCTGTCACCACCCAGCTCGGCTCGGCATAGCGCACCGCACCAAGCGCCGCCACCCGGCTGCACAGCGCCGGGATGTCGTCCGTCTTTGGCACGCCCCACACTTCTGCGTTCACCAACGTAAACCGATGCCTCAATTCCGCATTAAATTGCGCCCGCAATGCGGCCGTGTCCAGCGCCGTCACCCCCTGATTGAATCCCACCATGATGGCGTCGTTGGCATAGTCAAGCTCTTCCGTTACATCTGCATACGCATGCGTGCCGCCATCCCGCTGCCAGTGTAGTTTCACATGGTCAACGTGAGAAAGCCGCGCCACTTCACCCGTCAACGCCGCCGCATCAACGCCCGTTGGCAATTTCCAAATTTCTGCATTGCGGGTGCGGTCTTTATGCAACAGTTTGGCGCGGTATCGCAGGCGCAATGCCGCAGCTGTATCCGCAGCGACCTCCGGTGCGTACTGTACAACCAGTTCATCCGCTACAAACGCCGTCTGTCCTGCTGCCGCCACATACCATGCCGCGCAGACCACACTAACCACCAGCTGCTGCCATGGCCTGATAATATTCATTTGCTTGCTCCGTCACACGTCAACGTCATTGTCTGACACTTCCGCCTTTTTCACACTGTCTTGCTCCTCGTTATGCCGCACGCCTTGCTGCTTGCCGCCTACCCCACCACACCATCGTACACAACCCCAGTCCCGCCGCCGGTTCCGGTATCGGTATGACTCCCGGCCCCGAATTGGGCAGTCCCGGCCGCGCCGATATCCCTTCCACTCGCACCAGCGGCAGTCCCGTCGCTTCATACCTGCCGCTAAAATCTCCATCCCCCTTGATCGTCAATTCGTGCAGCACATGCCATGTCGCTCCCTCATCGCTGCTGTACGCCACTCGTACCATGCTGTTGTCCAGCTGATTGTTCCCGCCCTTCTCCGTCGTATTAACCGAGCCGGTAATGCTCCCTTGTCCCGTCAAAACGGGAAAAATATCGAAGCACAGCCCTGTATATGCCGGGTTTACATTGGTGATGGGAAACGTAAGCTGGCTCCATGTATCATTGAACTCACCGAGTTCTTCCAACATCCGCAGTTCCGTATCCCCATAGTACGCCGCCGCACCGATGCTAGGTGCTGAAAACGCGCGCAGCGTACCATACCAGTCGTCATCGCCTTCAATGAACGCCGACACACACCCGGGGCCCGCCGGATAGCCTTGATTGGCTGCGTCACGCCCCATCACCACCAAGCCCATCATGCTTTCGCGGATATGCTCGGGCGTGTGCATGCCGTAGGCATGTGTTTGCTCTTGTTTGACCAACGTGCCCGGCGCCAGCGGCAGTGGCGCAGGAAATGCACCCGTCACCACACCAGATAATCCCTGCACCCGCAAGCCTTCCGGTGCTGCGCTGCCGTCCCGCATCACAAACCGATATGACCGGCCGTCATCCGTCCATTCCGGATCACTTTCCACTACAAAAAATTCCGCCGATGCCAATGCCCACTGCACGCTTCCCAATACTACGAGTGTGGTTAGATTCCGCATGTTTTGTCTCCTTACATGGTTGTTCATTACGTGCTTCATTTACGGCATAATACGCGGCTGAAGCCATGTCCGCGCGGCCCTCGTGTGCTTCTTGTTGATTATGACTTTATACCCGTGCCCCGGATAGAGGTTGGTCGCAGCCGGCTCCGTGGTAATCCATATCCCGTTGCCGCGCGCAGCCATGATCTGCGTGCCGCCCGGTGCCGTTTGGCTGGCCACTTTGTCACGTCGGTTCGGCAGCCCGCTTTCATCGGTCACCACCGCCGCCAGCCCCGCGTTGTTGAACGGCACGACCCATGGCCACCATGCCACACACCAGTTGTCCCTATCTTCCTGCCCGTCACTCTGCCGTATCTGTGCCACCTCGGCCGGATCGTTGGTCGAAACGCGCCCGTAGAATGTTAGTGGTTTGGCCGCGCCGCCATGAACACGGTTGATCTTCACGATGTACATCTGGTTACGATACCAATTGGTGGCCGCAGCCGACGATGCCAGCCATGTGCCGTTGCGGCGGGCTGCGTACTCTATGTCTCCAGTTGCTTTCTGCGTGAAGACAAAATCACGCCGCGACGGCGCGCCCGCTTCGTTGTTCACCACGGCGTCCACGCCCACCACTGCAAACGGCAATGACCCGGCGAGCCCACCCCGTGCATCCATAAAATCGAATGGGCTCGACAACCAGTTCTCCACGTGATTCCCATCCGCCTGCCGCACATATACGGTCATGAACCCCACGTCATACGCGCTCGTCACCCCGCCGCTCACCAGACGGTAATATGATGCCGTCCATTCGCCCGCCGCACCATCCTGCCACGGCGCCACTGCGTTTTCGGCTGCCACCCGCCATGCCGCCGCATTCGTGGTGTAGTACCGCTCGCGGCACACCAGCACATCTACCCGCGCGGCTACATTGCTCCATGTCAGCACCGCGGCGCCCGCCTCACGCTCATACACGATGCTAAACTCTTCGAGCGCGGTGGGCGCGGCTTCCGTTGCGCGCACGATGACGACCTGTCTCACCGTGGCCATACCGTACCGGTTGGTCGCCGTCACGCTTATCACATTTGTCCCCGTGACCAATGCTACCTCTGGAACCACCCATACCGCGGTGGCCGCCACGTTGCCCCGCTCATCGCTGGCACTGTTTTCCCACGTCAGCGCCCCGTCAGCACCGCTGCAGCTGCCTGTAATGGCTATCATCGTCACCGCCGCAGGTACATGCATGTCCGGTGTCTCAATCGCCAACTCTGGCGCATGGATGCCGGCCGCCAGCCGTGTGATCGTTACCGCCGCACTGGCACGCTCTCCAACCATGTTGGTGCCTGTCACCCGGATCTCATTCGCTCCCTCCGCCAGCTCAATCCCGTTTACCTGCCATGCCGGGCTTGCCTGCACACTCCCTGCTGCCCCCGTCAGTTCATTGCTCCATGTCAGCCTGCCAACCACATACTCGCCCGCCGTCCCCTGTATGTTTACACTCGTCACTTCATTGCTCACGCTGCCACTCGGCGTCGTGATGGCCACCTCGGGCGGGCCCGGCGAGCGCGAAATAATTACCATGTCCCCCGCACCGACCCCAAATTTGTTCGTTCCATACACTACAATCGTGTTGTGCCCGACGTCCAGCAGGATATCTTCAATTTCCCATGTCTGGCTGGCCGGCATGATACCATGGACACGTGTCAACAAATTCGACCACACCATCCACCCCACCACTTGCGCATTGTTCGTCCCGCCTATCATACACACCATCTCTTCCGGCGGCACAATCGCATGCTGGTTGGTGATGTCCACGAACGGCTCGCCGGTGCCCGGCTCGCGCCGTGTCACGGTGATACTCGCGCGCGATGCCTGCCCAAATGCATTCGTGCCAATCACCGTCAGCACGTTCGCTCCTGCTTCTAGTGGTATGCCCTCCACCTGCCAATACGCCGCAGCAGGAAATGACCCGCTCCCCCCCAGCGAGTTCTCCCACCGCATCCCGCCCACCACGTGGTGGTTGTTGCTCCCGCCGATGCTCCACGCGCTGACGTCGTTCATCACTACGGCATTCCCATTGGTGATCACCGTCAGTGGCACGCCCGTCCCCGCGTCTACATCATCCCGCGTGATGACGATGCTGTCCGCATGCACGTCACCAAACGCATTACTGCCTATCACCGTAATGACATTGATCCCTACCCCCAGCGAGATGTCGCTCACTGTCCATGACGGCGCTGCTGCAAACGAGTATACACCCGCCAGCAGTGAATTCGACCACGTCATCATGCCCACTATGTGCACATTGTTGGTACCGCCTATTTCATACGTCGTTACTGCGTTGGCGACGTGCGCGCTCTCATTCGTGATGTCCACAAACGGCGTCACCAGATGGTCAATTACCAGATGCGGTTGCTGCAACACGTCATCAGACCCATTGTCGGCGCTGACGTACATCGCGGCATTGCCGCTCGCCGTCTCAATCAGTATGCCGTGGTAGCTCTGCGGCGCGGCCTGCCATGCCTTCACAAGAGGCGTGACATCAAAGTCATGATAGCGTTCATCATCAATCACCGCCCAGCCGCTCGCTTCCGGCCCTGGCGCCGTGTCTCCTCCTGCGGCACTCCACGGCGTGCCAGCCGCGCGTTCTTCCCATGTGACTTCCTCCTCCACCCACGGCGCCGTCACCAGCCGCGCGCGCCAAAAAATCGGCGTGCGCTCATAATACCCGCCATTGTACACACGCAGCCGCACTCGCAACACATCCGGCGGTAATAACCCCACAAGCGTGCCACCCGCCAGCATGCGGCTGCCCGCACCCATATACATCGCTTCCTCTCGTCCCGCCGCACCGCCCGGCCACGTGGCATTGATGTGTGCGTCCTGCCAGTTCGTTATCCGCGCGGTGCGCTCATACCCCGGCGGCGGCGTGGGTGCACTGTGCAACACCGTCTGTAACATGCGTTTCGTCAGCCGGCAGATGATCAACACCTCATCGCTGCTTACCACACCAAATGCATTGGTGCCGGTTACTGTAATGCGATTGGTGCCTTCCTGCACCACGATGCCTGCAATCTGCCAACTCAACGTGGCTGGCATCGCTCCGCACCCGCCCAGCGAGTTGGTCCACCACACGATGCCTACGACATTAAGATTGTTCGTACCCCCAATCACACATGGCCCGAGGTCATCGTACAATTCAATCGTGCTGTTGGTAATGTCAACATGTGGCACACCCGTCCCCGCTTCCCCGCGCGTGATGGCCACACTGTCACTGCTCACTATACCCAGCTCGTTTGTTGCCGTCACCGTTACCACATTCATCCCCGGCTGCAACGGTATATCCGTGATGCTCCATGCTTGGCCTGCGGGCACGCTTCCACTACCACCGCGGCTGTTCTCCCACACAATCGCACCCACCGTATGTATGTTGTTCGTCCCGCTTATGCTGTGCACCGTTACATCATACGACACCCAGGCCGGCGCACTCGTTACATCAAGATACGGCAGGCCCGTCCCCACCCCGCCACGCGTAATCACCACCGTGTCAGTACTGCTCCGCTTGAAGTCATCCCATCCCCGCACCATAATCGTGTTGCTCCCCACCACCAGCGGAATGTTCGAAATAATCCACCCTTGCGCCGCCACTACCGTTCCACTAAAACCTGCGCTGGTGCTCCATACCATCAGATTCGTCACCCAGATGTTATTCGTGCCGCTGATGGTGTACCTGCTGATGTCGTACGTCACCCACGCAGGCCGGCTCGTGATGTCCACATACGGCGGAAACCCCAGCGGCGCCACTTGCGCACAGGCTATACTCACCAGCTGCCACGCAGCTAGCACGCCAAGACTACATCTGATCACTTTGTTCATCGCGGTTATCTCCCTGCAGCTCTGCTAATCTATGCTGGCAGCAGCACGCCCCGTTAGCGTGCTCCCGCCACCCTTGTTCGTATGCTCATGGCAGCGCACGCGGTACCTTCCAGTCGCGCCCTGCACCCGTGTTAACTTTGTTGATCTTGATGATGTAACCGCTGCCCGGATAAATATTCGTACTTTCCGGCATCACAGCATGCCATACGCCGTTGCCACGCGTTGCTCCCGTCACTTCGCCACCCGGTCCCCTCCGGCTGTAGACCCCGTCGCGCTGTTTCGGTCTCGTACGGTCTGTGACGACACTGGGCAGCCCCGCTGTGTCCAAACTCATTATCCATGGATACCACGCCGCCACCCAGTTCTCACTGCGGTTTACACCAGTGCCCTGCTCTATCCTCGCCACCAGCGCCGGGTCATTGGTCGATACACGCCCGTACAGCGTCAGTGGCCGTGCCGCACCTTGATGCATTTTCCTGATCACTATACTGTACATCTTGTTGCGATACCAGTTCGTCGCCGCTGGCACGGTCGTCTGCCAGTACCCATTGTGGCGGCTGGCTGAAATCACTGTCCCGCCTATCGTGCTCTGGCTCAATACCGCATCGCGCCGCTGCGGCACCCCGCTCTCGTCCGTCACCACCCGCTCTATGCCTAATTCATCGAACGACTTGCTCGCTATCACATTGCCCTCATCGTCCATGAAGTCAAACGGTGTTGATACCCAGTTTTCACGCTCTTCCGAACTGTTAGACTGGTCGACCATCACCGTATACTTGCCTACATCATACGCACTCGTGACGCTGCCCGCCGCCAGCCGGTAATACACGGCTGTATAGTTCACTGCCTGCGCGTCGCTCCACGGCGACTGTACATTCGTCGCCACTACTCCCCACAGCGCTGCATTGGTGGTGTAGTACGTCGACCGGCACGCCAGTACGTCCACCCGCTCGGCTATGTTGCTCCACAACAACTGCACCCAGCCACTCGTCGTGTCAACCTTGATACTGAACTTCTCCAGCACTGCCACCCCTTTCCGCGTTATCACCACCCTGTCGCTGGCCGCTGCCCCTAAAAGGTTCGTCCCTGTTACTTCGATCAGATTGGCACCCTGCGCCACCTCGATGCCACTGATCTCCCAGCCCTCAGCCGCAGGCACGCTGCCGCCCCCACCCGTCAGGTGGTTCGTCCACACGATCGCTCCTTGCACATGCATGTTCGCCGTGCCTGCCACGGTATAGTTCGACACACTCTGCTCAACCACCACGGGCGTCGTCGTCACTGCCAGTTCCGGCGTGCCACTGCCAATACCCAGACGCGTGATGATTATGCTGTCGCTGCTCGTCACGCCATAGGCATTCGTGCCCCAGATCGTTATCTCATTCGCGCCCACCGCCAGCAGATTGTCATCCACCTGCCACGCCGTCTCCGCCGGCAGCACGCCACTCACCCCCGTCAACGCATTCGTCCACACCATCCAGCCAACTACCTGCAGGTTGTTGGTGCCAGCAAAGAGCCCGATGTCAACATCATATGTCACCGTCATATTCCCGTTGGTGATGTCCACATGCGGCGTGCCCGTCCCGCGTTCCAAACGCGTCACCGTCACAGTGTCCGATGCCACGCTGCCAAACATGTTCGTGCCGCTGACTACCAGTATGTTCTCTCCCACCTGCAAGCTGATCCCTTCAATCGTCCATGACGGCGCCGCCGCCAGCGTCCCGTTGCCTCCCAAGCTGTTCTCCCACCACATCGTCCCCACCACGTGCACGTTGTTGCTGCCGCCGATGCGGTATGCGCCCGTGTCATTCATCACCGTCACATTCTCGTTCGTTATCACTACCAGCGGTATGCCCTCGCCCGGCGGCACATCCTCACGTATGATCGTGATCACATCGCCCGATGCGTCGCCATACACGTTCGTCCCCGTCACATAAATCTTGTTCATGCCCACGTGCAACGTAATGTCGCTGATCGTCCATGCCGGCGTCGCCGCCACGCTGTATACCCCTTCCTGCAGCGAATTCGACCACGTCAGCCCGCCCACCACATGCGCGTTGTTTGTTCCTGCTATCGTGTAGCTGCTGACACTGTTGTCCACGGCCACATTTTCGTTGGTAATGTCAACAAACGGCTGCACGCCCGCTTCTACATACAGGTACGGTTGCTGCCGCCGGTCGGCCGCGCCGTTGTCCTTGCTCACATACAGCACCTCTGTGCCTCCCTCTGCCGTGATCATCACCCCCGCATAGCTGGCGGGCGCCTGTGCCCACGCCTGCATCAACGCGGTGATGTCGAAGTCATGATAACCTTCGCCGGTAACATTGATCCACCCGCGTACTTCTGGCGCACCCGCACGGTCCCCGCCCGGCACCGCCCACGGCGTGCCCGCCGTGCGCTCGTTCCATGTCACCTCGGCCTCACTCCACGGCGCCGTCAGCAGATAACCCCGCCATGCCATCGGCGTCCGTGTCCCATACCCGCCATTGTACAGCCGCAGCCTGATACGCGCCACATCCGGCGGCAGCAGCGGCAGCACCTCCGCACAATTCACCGCAATCCGCGCGCCACTGTGCAGATGCATCCCAGCGTTCAGCCCGTCACGGTAATTCGGCATGCTGGCGTGCACCGACGCATCCGCCCAGTTCGTCACACGGATCGCCCGCACCGCCCCTTCCGGCGCCTCGTCCGCCGTATAAAACACCACCCCTTCCAGCCGTTGCGTCGCCACACACAGTATCAGCACATCGTCGCTGGCCACTTCACCAAACTTGTTGGTGCCGCTGACGACAATGTGGTTCAGCCCCGGCTGCACCGCGATACCGTTGATCGTCCAGCTCAACGCCGCCGGCAATACACCCCACCCGCCCATGCTGTTCGTCCACATCATCCCGCCCACCACTTGCATGCTGTTCGTCCCCCCAATCGAGCACGGCGCCAACGTCCTCACCACCATCACGTCCTCGTTCGTGATGTTCACGTACGGCACACCCGTGCCCACCCGGTCGCGTGTCACCATGATCGAGTCGCGGTGCAACTCCCCAAACTCGTTCGTCCCTATCACCGTGATCTCTTGATCGCCCACCTCCAGCGGAATCCCGCTGATCTCCCACGTTTCCGACGCCACGATGCTCCCGCGGTGCCCGGTATCGCTGATCCACCGCATCACTCCCTTCACATGTGTATTGTTCGTCCCGCCGATCGTCAGTGTCGTCACATCGTGTGCCACCCATGTGTCCGCATTGGTAATGTCAACATAGGGCAGCCCGCTCCCATGATCGCCGCGCGTGATTACCACTTCATCTTCCACCGCCACATTCCACTTGTTCGTCCCCGTTACTGTAATCACATTCGCGCCAATCTCCAGCGGTATCCCCGCAATCGCCCAGCTGCTCGCCGCTGCTATGCTCCCTACATGCCCGTGATCCGTCCGCCACTGCAAATCGCCCGCTACATGCGCGTTGTTCGTCCCGCCAATCGTGTACGTCTTCACATCCCATGTCACCCAGGCCGGATCGTTCGTCACATCCACAAACGGCTGCCCCGTCCCAATGTCGCCGCGCAGGACCAGCACGCTGTCATTATAAGTGCCGCCATACTTGTTCGTTCCTGTCACGGTAATCACGTTTGTGCCCACGGCGACACTGATCCCGCTGATCTCCCACCCAGCCGCCGCCGCGAAGCTGCCCGTATTCCCACGGTCGTTCGCCCAGCTCATCACGCCCGTCACGGCTGCATTGTTCGTACCCCCAATGCTCACCTCTGTCACATCATACGTCACCCAGAACGTCGCATTCGTGATGTCCACAAACGCCGGTTCATCACTCGCCAGCACCACAAAATACGGCTGCTGATGTGTGTCATGCAGCGTGTTGTCCTTGCTCACATACAGTGCGGTGCCGGCCGCTTCTGTCCGCAGCATGATCCCGTGATACGCACTCGTGTTGGCCTTGTAAGCCAGCACCAACGGCGTAACATCAAACGTGTGATACCCCTCGTCGTCGATCGTCACCGAGCCTTGCGCCATTGGTTCCGCCGCCACTGTGCCGCCCACATTGCTCCATCCCGCTCCTGTGGCACGGCTGTTCCACGTCACGCTCGCTTCATCCCATGACTCCGTCAGCAGGTATCCTTGCCACATCACCGGGCCTTTCACGCTGTAGGCGCCGTTGTACATCTTTAATTGCACGCTGTAGGCTTGCGCTGGCAGCAACCGCAGCATTTCCTTCGTGTCAATGATGATGCGCCGCTGGCCGCCAAATTCCAGCCCCGCATTCATTCCGTTCGCCCACTCAGGCAACCCTGCCAGCAGTGCCGCATCCCGCCAGTCCGCTACACGAATGGTGTCCGTATACCCCGCCGGTGGCAATGCGGCCGGATGGTACACGATGCCCACATAACTTCCCGTCCGCTGGCACGTAATCTTCACACTGTCCCTTGTTTCCACGCCATACTGATTCGTGCCCACCACGCTGATCACGTTTTCTCCCAGCCGCAGCTCGATCCCGTCTATCTCCC
>Ga0129299_1000290_pt1 | contig 31232 bp, 26 predicted proteins | sample ConPoolayeCmetaG_FD_94477 | JGI IMG/M metagenome (GOLD analysis project Ga0129299, IMG submission 94477) | Hot spring microbial mat communities from California, USA to study Microbial Dark Matter (Phase II) - Cone Pool mat layer C metaG ...
CCCCCGGCCTCCTCCCCGCTTCGCAGAGAGGGGGGAATACGGTCGGTTGGGGCGCTGCACCAGATCGGGGTGATCGCGCTGCTGACCTTCCACGAGGCGCGGCGGCGCTGGTTGCTGTGGCTCGGCCTGGGCCTGGGGATCGTGTTCGTGGCGTTGTTCGCCACGGGCTTCTACTTCGCTTACCAGGACTATACGCGCAACAACGACGGTATCGCGCAGCGTGCCCTGACCGACGTATTCGCCAATACCTTCCTGATGGCCGGATTATATGTCGTCAACTTCCTGGTGGTTATGATCTCCGTGTTGACCTCAGTCGGTGCGATCTCGTCGGAGATCGATTCGAACACCATCCACACCATCGCTGCCAAGCCGATCCGCCGCTGGCACGTCGTGTTGGGCAAGTGGGCCGGCCTGGCTACCATGCTGACGTTGTACACCGTGCTGATGGCCTCCGGGTTGATGATCGCCACCCTGGCCATCAGCGGCTATGCCCCGCCCAACCCCCTTGGTGGGATCGCCATCCTGATCCTGGAGGCGCTCGCCACCCTCAGCCTGACCCTGTTCGGCAGCTCGCTGCTGAGCACTCTGGCGAACGGGATCGTGGCCTTCATGCTGTATGGGTTGGCCTTCGTCGGGGGCTGGGCCGAGCAGATCGGGGTGATACTCGGCAGCGACACGGCCCAGTACATCGGCATCGCCACCAGTCTGCTGATGCCCAGCGAGGGGCTGTGGCGCTACGCCGCCACGCTGATGCAGCCAACCAATCCGTTGGCGATGGGCGTTACACCGTTCTCGGTGGTCAGCCAGCCGACGCCCGCCTTCGTGACCTATGCGGCGATCTACACGCTGGCGCTGCTGCTCGGCACGATGGCCGTCTTCAGCCGGCGGGACTTCTGAAACACGCGACTGGGGAGGGGGGGCGGCGCGTTTTGCGTTTCTGGCCTGTGCGCTATAATCCCCCCAGCCGGTCGATCTTTCGCCCCGGGAGGAAAGTATGAGTCTTGGCCTGCGACGTGTTCTGGTGTTGGTACTGGCGATAATCGGCGGGGTAGCTGGCGTATTCGCTATCTTCGCGCTACTGAACGCCGTGTATCCCACCGCCTACGTGGACTTGGAGCGCTACGGCACGGTGTACTTCATCCTGACAGCGCTGCCGCTGGGCCTGCTGGTGGGGCTGTGGATGGATTACTTCCTACGCGCTGGCATCATCCCGGAAGTGGCCGAACCAGAGGCCCAGGCGGAGCGGCGCGGCAGGGCCTCCGAGGAATGATCCGCGCCACCCTGCGTGCCCCGGCCTGATGGGGCCGGGGTTTTGATTCCCCAGCAGCCGCAGCGATCAAGCCGCAACCGGCCCCCTTGCACCCCTGCAAACCTGCCGAGCGATTCGGCGCAGGCAACCCCACGCCAGATCACTTTATTGACACGCCCCCGGGGCGGCGCTATATTCAGCGCCGCACACCAGGAGAAGGCACGCCGAAATTAACCCAGTTATCGTGGGTCCCGGCCTCACACCGGGAGCCATCTGCGCCCAGGAGGTCATGCAGGCATCTACCTGTGTGACCTCTGCATTCCAACCATGCGGAGGCAACTGAGAGAATGATCCAGGTCGAAGGGCTGACCAAGTACTATGGGAGCTTTCAAGCCATTGATAGCCTCTCTTTTCACGCCGATGCAGGGGAGATCGTCGGCTTCCTCGGGCCTAACGGGGCCGGGAAAACCACCACCATGCGTATTCTGACCGGCTATATGCCCCCCAGCGAGGGAACGGCGACCATCGCCGGCTTCGACGTGTACGAGCAGTCGCTGGAGGTGCGTAAGCGCATCGGCTACCTGCCGGAGACGGTCCCCCTATACAAAGAGATGACGGTCTGGCAATACGTGAATTACATGGCGGCTTTGCATGGGATGCGCGGGCGGGAACGCGAGGATCGCGTGGAGGAGGTGCTGGATAACGTCGGGATGCTGGATCGGGCCAACAGCATGATCGACAGCCTGTCGAAGGGAATGCGCCAGCGCGTGGGCCTGGCCCAGGCATTGGTGCACCGACCCGATGTGTTGATCCTCGACGAACCGACCATCGGCCTCGACCCGCGACAGGTGCGCGAGGTGCGCGAGCTGATCCGGGAGGTCGGCAAGGAACGCACCATCCTGCTGAGCACCCACATCCTGTCGGAAGTCAGCCAGCTCTGCTCCCGTATTCTGGTGATCAACAAGGGCCGCATCGTGGCCGAGGACAGCCCGGAAACGCTGGCCGCTCGTCTGCAGGGGTCATTGCGCTTCACGGTGCGGGTCGGCAACGCCAGCCCGGACGACGTGGCCCAGGCCGTGCGCGAGATCAAGACCGTCGTTGAGGCGCATCCCACTGACCGGGGCGTCGAGGTGACCAGCGCCAAAGATGCTGATGCCCGGCCTGCGGTGGCCGCTGCCATTGTCGGCAAGGGTTGGGACCTGCTGGAGCTCCAGCCGATGGGCATGACGATGGAAGATATCTACCTCCAACTGACCACCGAAGACGAAGTGGTCGAGGAAGAAGAGGAGGCACGCTAAATCGATGGAAGACTTGACTCGGTCGCTCCATACGCTGTGGACGATCTTCAAACACGAATTCCGCCTGTATTGGATCTCGCCCATCGCCTATCTGGTAGGTGGGGCGTGGTTGCTGCTGAGCGGGTTCTTTTTCTCGGTATCGCTGGCGCAGTTCAACCAAAGCGGCGGTTTCTTCTTCGGCGCGAGCGAACCCAGCCTGATTGGCACCTTCTCCCCTATGACGTTCCTGATCATGTTCCTGGCCCCGGCGCTGACCATGCGGTTGGTGTCGGACGAAATCCGCAGCGGCACGCACGAGCTGCTGCTGACCGCGCCAGTGAGGGACTGGGAGGTGATCGTCGGCAAGTGGCTGGGGGTGTGGGGGGCCTTCACGCTGATCCTGCTGTTGACCCTGCCCTACGCTTTTCTGCTGGTCTGGCGAGGCACGCCCGACCAGGGCATGATGATCACCGGCTACCTGGGGTACTGGCTGTGGACCGGAACCATGCTGGCAATAGGGGTGCTGGCCTCGGCGCTGACGCAGTATCAACTGGTGGCCTTCATGATCGGCGAGGCCATCGCCTTGGCGCTGTTCCTGGCGGATCGGGTCGGGATTCTGATCACCCAGCCGGTCATCAGCGAGGTGTTTAACCAGCTTACCTTCTCGGCCCATTACCGCGACACGATGCTCACCCGGGGCCTGATTGAAGCGGTCGATCTGGCTTATTTTATCGGCCTGATTGCCATTGCCCTGTTTCTCGCCACACAGGTACTCAGCATGAGGAGGTGGCGTTCGTGAACGAACGACTTGATATCCGCATCAACCGCGACGTGGCCCGCTGGGTGGCGCTGGGCGTCGGGCTGGTGGCGTTGCTGGTGTTTGCCGTGGCCATGATCGTGATCCCGACGCCCAAGTTCGGGAACCCGGTCAGCTACGTTTCGCTGGCGGTGGCCGCGCTGGGGATCATCGGCTTCATCCTGCTCGACCCCGATGCCATCGCCAAAGCGATCACAGGACGCACGGGGCAGCAAGCGGTGATCACCCTTCTGATGACCATCGGCTTTGTGGCACTGGTCGTGGTGGCCTACTACATCCTGTACCAGCTTGCGGAACAGGGGAAGATCACCCCCTGGGATTTGACCGAAGGGCAGAAGTACCAGCTCCACGAGGCGACGATTGAATTGCTGGAAGGGCTGGAGGAGCCGGTGCACGTCACCGGGTTTTATGCCCAGACCAACCGCAGCAGCCGCGACGAGGCCGAGCTATGGCTCCAACAATATGCACGCTACAGCGATGGCCTGGTGACGTGGGAGTTCGTTGACCCCGACCGGAACCCCGGCGAGGCCACCCGGCTGGGCGGGCGCGAGGGGGTCCTGATCTTCGAGCAGGGCGACCGCACCGCTGAGGCTAGCTTTGCCGACGAATCCAACCTGACCGGTGCACTGCTGCGGGTCACGCTCGGCGACCCGGTGGCAGCCTATGTGTTGACCGGCCATGGCGAGCGCAGCATCGATGACTTCGCGGACGCGGGATTCCAGCAGGCTAGCGACCTGCTGGAGCGCGGCAATTACAGAGTCGAGGCGCTGAACCTGTTGGAAACGGGCAGCGTGCCGGAGGATGCCGCCGTGGTGATCGTGCCCGGCCCGACGGCCCAGTTTGCCCAGCAGGAGATGGACGCCCTAAACGAATACCTGAACAGCGGCGGTTCGGTGCTATTCCTGATCGACCCCGGCACGGGCGGCGGGTCGCTGGGCAGCGGCGTGCTGTCAGTGGACTACAGCCCCGATGGTTCACAGGTGGTCACCGCTGGGGCCGACGGCACGGCTCGCGTCTGGAGCACCACCGCCGCCAGCGTGACAGAGCAACTGGTGCTGCGCGGCCACACTAGCGATGTGGTGGATGCCGTCTTCTCGCCCGATGGCCGTCGCATTGTCACCGCCGGGGCCGATCGCACGGTGCGGGTGTGGGACGCCACCCGTGGGGAGGAGATCGGGCGGCTCGAAGGCCAGACGGGGGCCGTGTGGCGGGTGGCTTACTCGCCAGATGGCCGGTTTATTGCCAGCGCGGGGCAGGATCAGGTGATCAATGTATGGGATGCTGAGACGTTTGAGCCTGCCCCCTACTCGCCGCTGGCGACGGTCGTGCCGTTGTTCGGCCTGACCTTCTCGCCGGATGGCTCCCTGCTGGCCGCTGGGGGAGGGCGGATGCAGGGCGCCTTGACCGGCCAGGTCTTCGTCTGGGATGTGGCGACCGGCCAGACCCTCATCGACCAGACCCTGCACACCAATCTGGTGGCGGACATCGCTTTCTCGCCGGATGGTTCAGAGTTGCACAGCGTGGCAGTCGATGGCACAGAGGGCACGCTCGATCTCGCCAGCGGTCAGGGCAGCAGCGTGACCCTGTACCCCGACCTGGGCATCACGGCGATTGCCATCAGCGGCGACGGCACGACGTTCCTCGGCCTGGGTGATGGGTCGATCCACGTCCGCGCGGCGGATGCCACCTCAACCGCTGACGATATCGTGCTGAGCGGGCACACCAGCCAGATATGGGATATCGCCGTGGCGCCGGATGGCGCGGAGGTCGCCTCGGCGAGCCGCGACGGCGACGCCCGCATCTGGAATCTGGCTGATCAGAGCACGCGGCTACGCCTCACTGGCCACGCGACCGGTGACCCACTGCTGACCTATCTGGCTACGCAGTGGGGCATCCAGGTGAATGATGACGTGGTGGTAGACCTATGGACCGCGCAAGAGTTCGACCAACTAACACCGGTCATTACCAGCTTTGACGCCCTCTCGCCGATCACTCAGCCGTTGAGCGAATCGCAAGCACGTGCCTTCCTGATCGACGCTCGCAGCGTCCAGGCCACCGCCGCGCCCCCTGCCGATGTGACCGTAACTTCGTTGGCCTTCACCACCCCGCCGATCAGCGGCCAGATCGCCTCGTGGTCAGAAAAGAACCTGCTGGCTGCCTCACAGGGGAGCATCCAGTACGACCCCAATGAGGACATTGCGGGGCCGGTTGCGGTTGCCATCAGCGCCGAGAACGCCGCTACCGGCGGGCGAGTGGTCGTGGTCGGCGACGCTGACTTCGCCAGCAACAATGCCCTGTCCCGCACCGTATATGGCAATGGCTCGCTGCTGCTGGAAGCTGTCAACTGGCTGGCGAGGACGGATCAGGGGATCGATCTGCCGCCGCGCGATTTCAGCATGGCGACATGGGATGAGCCACTGACCCCAGTCGGGTTGGCGCTGGTGCAGATCAGCGTGACCTGCCTAGTCCCGCTGGCCATGATCGTGGTCGGGGGGATCGTGTGGTTTGTGCGGCGGCGGAGGCGCTAGGAGGCAGGATATGAATCGCAACGCGCGGTTGACCGGAGCGCTGGTCATTGTCATCCTGGCGCTGGCGCTGGTCCTGGTGGCGATCTTCATCGTCCAACCTGCCGACAACGATAACGCAGCCAGCACGGACGAAGCGGAGGCTCTACCTGGCCCTCTGTTCCCAGACATCGAGTTCGAGGAGGTGGTAACCTCGTTTCGCGTCACGGATAATCAGACCGGGGCGACCGTCGCAGCATCCGTGAGCGGCGAAGGCGAGGAGGCCGTCTGGAGCATTGACGAAGCCCCAGAGGGCACAGACACCGGCCTGGGCGTGGACGAGCAAAGCATCCGGCTCAACGTGGCCCCGCTGACGACGATCAGGCCCAACCGGGTGCTCAGCGAGATCGAGTCGCTGGGCATCTACGGCCTGGAGGAGTCGCGCTACACCATCGAGTTCACCACCAGCGGCGGCAGAACGTACCAGATGGACATCGGGTCGCAGAACCCCGGCGGCTCGGCCTACTATGTCCGCGTCCCCGGCTCAACGGAGGTGTACCTGATCCCGGTGTACTCTCTGGACTCGCTGCTGCGATACGTGGAAACGCCACCCTTCGTCCAGCCGACGCCCGATCCGAACATCACACCGAGCGCGACCCCGGCGGAGGGCGACGGGTGACCCGATCCTTCCCCTCGCGCTGACGAAGAAAGGGGGCGACCAGCCGGTCGCCCCTACTCTTCCCTGACCTCCGCCTGCACCTGTATCTCGCCCGCGTTCTGGAACACCAGAGTGAGGGTGACGGTCTGGCCCGGCTGAATGTCGGCGTTCATGCCGATGAACATGACGTGGTAGCCGCCCGGTTCCAGCACGGCGCTGCCCCGCGCCGGGATGGGGATCGATTCAACAGGCTGCATCCCCATCATGTCGCCTTCCATCTGCATGGTCTGGTGAAGCTCAACCGTTTCGGAGATGTCGGCTCGGACGGCGATGAGGGCGTCGTCCTGGCCGGTCTGGTTGCGGATCACCATGTACCCGGCCCCGTTACCTGCCTGCATGGGGGAGGGCCGCACCCAGGCATCCTCCACAACAATCCCCTCGCCGCCTGCTGAGCACGCGGCCAGCGCGGTGGCGACTCCCGCCAGTAGCAGCCACCATTGGATGGACTTCTGAATGTGCTTCACGGAACTCTCTCCCTCAAGAGAAAATGTAGGTCACTCGCCATATCCTGCGGCGCGGCCCCAGCATGAAGCCGCAACCGCAGATGTCCGGCGCGATCCACCACGAAGACCGACCCCGTGTGCGCCAGCCTGTACGATCCAGCCGTCTCCTGCTCAGAAATCACCGTCACGCCGAAGCGGTCGTAGACGGATTGGAGCTGATCCGGTGCGCCGTACAAACCGATGAAGGCAGGGTCAAAAGCGGCGAGATAGGTCACCAGCCTGTCTGGTGTATCCACATCGGGATCGACGGTGACGAAGGCAACGACGACCTCCCGCCCCTGATCGCCCAAGGCTTGCAGAGTGCGGTGAAGATCGTACAGGGTTGTGGGGCACACGTCAGGGCAGGAGGTATAGCCGAAGTAGAGGGCCACAACCTGGCCTCGGTAGTCAGCCAGCCGGAACGTCCCGCCATCGGCGCGGGGCAGGCTGAAGTCGATGGCGACAGGTTCGTCGTACAGCGTCCCGTGATAGTGCGGCGTCACAGCCATCAGGGCTAGCGGCACGAGCACAAAAGCAATGGCGGCGAAGGCCACCAGCCCTCCGCCGACGAGCAGAGTCCGACGGTTCAACCGGGGTTCGTCCATCGCAGCCATGCTTGTCCGTGCCGAGCTTCACAAACGAAGGTAGCGCAAACAGGGCGTTGCTGCAAGCCGATGGCCCGATGGCGCAATGAGAGTGAATAGGACATACCCCGTTGCTTTACGAGATGGGCAGCTCGAACCAGAACCGCGACCCGCGCCCCACCTCAGACTCCGCACCTATCGTCCCACCGTGCAGTTCGACCAGATAGCGGGCAATCGCCAGCCCCACCCCCGAGCTGCGTTCACTGCCAGTCGGCAGGTTGCTAAGCTGCCTGAACTCCTGGAATAGCAGGGGGACTTCGTGGTCGGGGATGCCGGGGCCGTTGTCCTCCACCTCCACGCGCAGGCGATCCCCGGCGCGAAGAACACGGGTGGCGACTCGGGCCCCCGGTGGGCTGAACTTGATCGCGTTGCCGATCAGGTTGTGGAGCACCTGAGTCAGCCGTGCCGGATCAGCGGCAACAGCCGGCAGGTCGGGCTGACTCTCCGTGCTCAGCGTCACCTCTTTCTCCTGAGCATAGCGCTGAAACTGCTCGACCGACTCCGCAACCAGGTCCTGGAGCAGGACGGGCTGGGTATCCAGGCGCAGCCGGCCATCCTTGAGGGCGCGTAGGTCGAGAAAGTCCTTGATGATGGACTGCATCGTCTGGATAGCGCGGCGCACGTTTGCGACGATCTCAGCGTTTTCTGCCGGGTCGTGGGAAGCGAACATCGGGTCGGAGAGCAGCTCGATGCCAGTCTGGATGACATTCAGGGGGTTCCTGAGATCGTGAGCGGCGATCTTGAGGAACTGGTCCTTGAGCACGTCCAGGCTTTCAAGTTGGGCAATGTGTTGGAGGTGAAGCTGCTGGAGTCGTCTCAGTTCCAACTGGGTCAGCACCCGCGCGGTAAGGATTTCGAGTTGGGCGGGCTTGGCGACGAAGTCGTTTGCGCCCAGTTGGAGGGCAAAGACGATGGTTTCCGTATCGTCTTCGACGCTCAGCATGATCACCGGCAGATCGGCGCTGGAGTAGTCGGCGCGCACCGCCTGGAGCACTTCCAGGCCGGTCTTGCCCGGCATACGCACATCCAGCAGGATCAGATCGGGGGGTTGGTTGCTGACCGCCTCCAATGCCTCGATGCCGTTGGCCGCCGTGATGACGCTGAACCCCTGGTTCGCCATGCAATCCACCAGTGTCCGGCGCACCTGCTCATCGTCATCGACGATCAGGATGCGGGGAGTTACAGGGGGCGCGGCCATCTGGGCAGTTACCTGAACAGTTTCCATGTAGGGTGGGGTGGTTGAGCCAAAAAACAACCTCGATTCTAACGCTGTTAGAATCTATTGTACGACAGTCCTGGCGTTAAGGCACTCCCCCAAGAGAACTACTTCGACAGGCTGCCTGCTGTGTGGTACACTGTGGTGTGCACGCACCGGGAAGGCGCGCGGATGCGTGCATTTTGATGAAGGCTGGGCGGAGCGCTCTACGCCACACTGGCTCTGGCAGCCGCACCCTCGCGCCCCAGAGGTGAATCCGTTGAACCACCCCTCATCCAGCGCCGACGCCTCCCCCTACGTCGGCTCGATTGCGCCGCACGGCGGAACGCTGGTCAGCCGCCTGCTGCGCGGCGACATGGCCGACTCGACCCGCGAGATGGCCCGCAGCCTGAAGACCGTGATCCTTTCTCCCATGAACGTCTCCGACCTAGAGCTGATCGCCACCGGCGCGCTCAGCCCGCTGACCGGCTTCATGGGGCCGGATGATTACCGTAGTGTCGTTCACGAGATGCGCCTCGCCAGCGGCCTGGTGTGGGCGATCCCTGTCACCCTGCCGGTGGATGCGGCGACCGCTGCCGGGGTCCGCGCCGGGCAGTCGGTGGCGCTGGCTGAGCGGCTTCCCGATGGCAGCAGCCACCTGATGGGCGTGCTAGAAGTTTCCGATAAGTACACCTACGATAAGACCACCGAGGCGGAGCAAGTCTACCGCACCACGGACGATAAGCACCCCGGTGTCAAGCGGTTGTACGGCCAGGGCGAAGTGTTGCTGGCGGGCGACGTGTGGGTGTTCGACCTGCCGGAGGCCGCCCGTACGGAGTTCCCGGAGCTGCGCCATACCCCGGCCCAGACGCGCCGGATGTTCGCCCAAAACGGCTGGCGCAAGATCGTGGCCTTTCAGACCCGCAACCCCATCCACCGCGCCCACGAGTACATCCAGAAGACCGCGCTGGAGATCGTGGATGGGCTGTTCCTGCATCCCCTGGTGGGCGAGACCAAGCCCGATGACATCCCAGCGGATGTGCGCGTGGCGAGCTACCAGGCCATCCTGCGCGACTACTACCCCGCCGACCGGGTGTTGCTGGGCGTGTTCCCGGCGGCCATGCGCTATGCCGGGCCGCGCGAAGCCATCTGGCACGCCATCGCCCGCAAGAACTACGGCTGCACTCACTTCATCGTGGGCCGCGACCACGCCGGTGTAGGCAACTACTACGGAACCTACGACGCGCAGCTCATCTTCGATCAGTTCAGCCCCGCCGAGATCGGCATCATCCCCCTGGCCTTCGAGCACACCTTCTATTGTAAAAAATGCGGGGCCATCGTCAGCGCCAAAACCTGCCCCCACGATCCCTCCCATCACGTGCTGCTATCCGGGACACAGGTGCGGGAGATGCTGGCGCGCGGGGAGATGTTGCCGGAGGAATTCACCCGGCCTGAGGTCAGCCGGGTGCTGATCGATGGGCTGCGCCGCAAGGCCGAAGACGGGCAGAATGGCAGGTGACCCGCTCCCGCCCTCTCGGGTGGCGAGCATCCGGGCAGAACCGGAGACGGGTCCCATAAGGCAGGTTACCGATGTTCAACTTTCTGAAACGCAAACCGGCTGACCGCAAGTTCCTGGTGATCGGCCTGGACTGTGCCGCGCCGGAGCTGGTGTTCGATAAGTTCCGGGACGAGCTACCCACTCTCCGCAGCCTGTACGAGGGTGGAATCTACGGCGAGCTGGAGTCGTGCATTCCCGCCATCACTGTCCCTGCGTGGTCGGTGATGATGGCGAGCAAAGACCCCGGCACACTGGGCATCTATGGCTTCCGCAACCGGCGCGACTACAGCTATGACAATCAGGTGATCGCCACCGGTGCAATGGTCAAAGAGCCGCGCGTGTGGGACATTCTGGGCGAGGCGGGCAAAAAAGTGGCCTTGATCGGCGTACCGGGGACGTTCCCGGTCAGGCCGGTCAATGGCGTGATGACCGCCTGTTTTCTGGCCCCCTCGGTGGAGAGCGAATTCACCTTCCCTCACGAACTGCGCGACGAGATTCTATCCGTCGCGCCGCGCTACGCGGTGGACGTGGCGAACTTCCGCACCCCCGATAAGGACTGGCTGGTGCAGCAGTTATGGGATATGACCGAGATGCGTTTCAAGGCCCTCAACCACATGATGGAGACCTACCCCTGGGACTACTTCATGTGGGTCGAGATGGGCGTGGATCGCATCCATCACGGGTTGTGGTCGTATATGGACCCTGGCCACCGGCGCTACCAGCCGGGCAACAAGTACCAGGACACCATCAAGGAATACTACAAGCTGATCGACGCCCAACTGGCCCTGATGCTATCCCGGATTGATGACAGTACGATGGTGCTGGTCGTGTCCGATCACGGCGGCAAGAAGATGGACGGCGGGATCGCGATCAACGAGTGGCTGTGGCGCGAAGGCTACCTGGTGCTGGTCGAACCGCCCCCCGAAGACGTGTTTGACGAGCAGGGCAACCGCGTGCTGACCCCCTTCACCAAGGTCGAGATCGACTGGGAGAAGACCCGCGCCTGGGGTGCGGGTGGCTACTATGGGCGGGTTTATCTGAACGTCGAAGGCCGCGAGCCGCAGGGTGTGGTAAAGCGCTCGGAGTACGAGGCCCTGCGCGACGAGCTGATCGCACGCTTCATGGCGATCCCCGATCACCTGGGCAGGCCGATGGATACGCGGGTCTACAAGCCGCAGGAGATCTATCGGCGGGTGCGCAACGTCGCGCCCGACCTGATCGTGTACTGGGATAACCTGAACTGGCGCTCAGTCGGCAGCTTTGGGCATGGTGGTGTGCACACCTTTGAGAACGACACCGGCCCCGATGATTGTAACCACGCCTCAAACGGGATGTTCATCCTGTACGACCCCCGCGCCCCTGGTTCCCATCGGGAGGTACAGGGCCGCCAGATCATGGACGTGGCCCCTACGATCCTAGAGCTGATGGGAGTCAAGCCGCCCGCCGATATGCAGGGTCGGCGGCTGGTGGGGGATTGATCCCTTCTAACCACACGCCGGTTCTGCCTGCCCCCTGCGTAGGGCGGCAAAGAACCGGCAGGCAAACGCCCATGAGCGAACCCCTTCCTTCTCAGGACAAGGCCAGGCCCGCTGCCTGGCCTTTCTGGTATTGGCTGGCAGCGATAGGCGCGCTGGGGCTGCTGGCGCGGATGCCCGTGGTGGCCGCGATTGCTGCCGAGCCGGATCGGGCGATCCTGGCCTCCGATAGCTGGGGATACCTCGAGCTGGGGCAGCGGCTGGCAGTGATGGGGCGCTTTAGCTCCACTGCGCCGGAGTTCACGCCAGAGGTGGTCAGGACGCCGGGCTACCCAGCGCTGATCGCGCTACTGGCCCTGGTCGGCGGCCCGCAGCCGATCCTTCCGCTGGTAGTGGCTCAGGCGATCCTCGGCGCGGGGATCGCGGTCGGAGTGGTTCTGCTGGGCAGGAAGCTGTTTGGTGTGCCGGCGGGCATCCTGGCGGGGGCGCTGTATGCGCTGGCCCCGATCTCCATCATCATGACCGGCTTCATCTACGCCGAGACGCTGTTCGCGGCCTGGCTGGTTGGGGGGGCGTTGCTGGCGATCCACGCCCCTGACCGTGACCGGTTTGCGCTGAGTGTGGCGGGCGGGCTGGCCTTCGGGCTGGCAACCCTGACTCGGCCCATCGGTCTACCGCTGGCTCCGCTGCTGGCGTCGATTCCGGTGACCTCATCACCCTCCCCTTCAGGCGCGGCAGGGGGGAAGGTGGGACGCGGACTCCGGCACGCGGCGGCGTTGCTGGCAGGATTCCTGATCGTCGTCGCGCCCTGGATGGCCCGCAATGCGGCCTACGGGGGGCGCTTCAGCGTCTCCGCCATTAGTGACATCAACCTATTCTACTACAACGCAGCCAGCCTGGAGGCTCACCGGCTGGGCCTCTCCATTGACGAGGCGCGGTCGCTCATGGATCGGCGGTTGGCCGCCCAGCCGCCAGTGGAGAGCGGCTGGCCCGGCGAACAGGCAGGCAGGCTAGCCCGCCAGGTGATCCTGGCCCACCCGCTGGCCTTTGCCTGGTACAACGGCCTCGATGCGCTGAACGGACTGCGGCCCGGCTTCAGCTTCCTGCTGAGGCTGGTGGACGGCGAAGCCCCCGTTTCGTTGGAATCGCTGCGGACTGCCCTTGGGCAACCTGCCCCGATCCTGCTGATCGAGCTTGTGATGCTCGCCTACGTGGTGCTGCTGGTCGTGGGCAGCGCCATCGGGCTGCTGGCGCTGATCAGGCAGCGGGAATGGCGGGCCATCGTGCTGCTGGGGCTGATCCCGGCATGGCTGCTATACCTGCCGGGGCTGGCCTCCAACGCCCGCTTCCGCGCGCCGGTTGAGCCGCTGCTGGCCATCCTGGCGGCAGTAGGGCTGCTGACGGTCGGGCGGCTGGCTCGAAGCCGTCGGCGAGAGATCAGGGCAGCCGGATGATCGTCAGCACCAGTGGGATCGCCAGCGCGCTGGCGACGGTCGTCCAGAAGACCAGCCGCGAGGCCAGGTCGGCGCTGCGATCGACCTCTTTCGCCAGCACGTAGACGTTGACGGCGGTGGGCAGCGCCGCGCCGACGATCAGCGGCCCGGCGATGGGCGCAGCGAAGCCGAACAGTCGCACCATCAGCGCGGCCAGCAGCGGCGAGGCGGCAAAACGCAACCCCATCACCCCCAGAATCGAGCTGCCGTCCCCGGCAACGGGACTCTGAGAGAGCTGCACGCCGAGGGTCAGCAGGGCTACTCCCACAAAGCCGCCCATCAGGTAGTCTAGCACTGCCGCGAGTGGGCTGGGCATGGCGAGATGCAGTCCGCGCATCACCAACCCCAGCACCAGCGCGTAGAGCGCGGGGTACTTCAACACCTGGGCTACGGTTGCCCGCAGCCCGGTCTGTTGCGCCCCGACGAACAGCACCAGGCCAATGGAGAAGAACAGCAGCGCGTGCACCGCCAGCACCAGGCTGATCACGCTGACCGCTTCCTCGCCGAAGGCCAGCAGCATCAGCGGGATGCCGTAGATGCCTGCATTGTAGAATACGGAGCCAAGCGTCAAGACAGGGCGGTTGGCTGCCAGAGGGCGCAGCGAGAACAGGCCGATGGCCAGGATCGCCATGCCGGTGTGGTGCGCCAGCGCGTACAGCGCAATGCGGGCGATCTCCCCGCCGCTGAGGCTGGATTGGTACGCTGTGTTGAAGATCACCACCGGCGTGAAAACGTAGAAGTTCAGCCGGTTCAGGGTCTGCACGTCCAGCTTGAAGGCCCGATCTAGCACAACTCCAATCCCCATCAGCGCAAAGAGGGGGAGGACAATGGTCAGCACAATGTCAAGTAGCATACGCAGGTATCGGGTGGGGCAGAGTTTGGGCCGAAAACTCTTTCGGCCAAGCACTGAGGCCAGTGGTACGTCGAGAGTACCGGGGAAGGTCGTGTGTGTCAACCTCCTGTTTGTTGTCCAGCGCAAGCCTATCGCCAGGGCATGAACCCGATAACCGGGAGCGGATCGTTCGTCTCCATCGCCTCGGCCCCCTCCACTTGCGATGATCAATCCGGCTTTGCGCCTACCCGAAGGAGGGAATGGCCCTCTCGCGTGGAGGGGGCCGGGCGGTAGCGCTGTTAGGCCAGCCTCGCCTCGAGCGCGATCTCGATGCTGGGGTTCAGGGCGTTGGAGATCGGGCAACCCTGCTTGGCGGCCTCGGCCAGCTTCTGGAACTGGGGCGCGTCGATGTCTGGAACCTGCGCCTCGCTGACGAGGTGCACCTTCACAATCCGCCAACCTGGCTCCAACTTCTCGAAGTGGACGTGGGCGGTAGTCTGGATGCGGGTCGGAGGAAAGCCTGCGTTGGTGAGCTGGGAAGAAAACGCCATCGAAAAGCACCCGGCATGTGCGGCGGCGATCAGCTCCTCCGGGTTAGTCCCGGCGGCCTCCTCAAAGCGCGATGACCAGGTAAACGGCCCTTCGTAGGCCCCGCTGCTGAGCTTCATCGTGCCCTGGCCCTCTTTCAGCGTCCCTTCCCAGACGGCGTTGGCTGTGCGAATAGCCATAAGAAAGTTGCCTCCTTTGCGTGGTGCGCGAATCTGACGCTGATTATAGCGGCCCGCCGATCAACATTTCAGCCTCTCAGCACTCAGCACTCGGAACTCAGAACTCAGAACTTCATCTCGGGCATGTCGCGGCCTCGCCGCCGAATACGGCCCAGGCCCCGACCGCCGCCCACCGATCCGCATCCACCAGTGGGGTGACCCACTCGCCCTGCCGCACCGCCACCACCTCATAGCCGGCAATGGTACTGGTTCCGGGGACGCACACCGGCAGCAGCCCGTAATCCGCCACGCGCGGCTCAGATGGATCGAGCACCAACACCTGACGCGGCGACTCGATCAGCGCAGCGGGGTCAAGCGCGGGGGCGGCGCTGGCCCATGATCGGTAGCCCGGCTCCGGGCCGGGCGGGGGATCGATCTCCGGCGGGGTCACCGCGCTGAACCCCGGGACTTCTTCCAGAAAGGCCAGATAGCGCACGGCCCAGCTATAGTAGAAGGCCGCCGAGTTGGGGTGCGGCATCAGCAGCCACGCGCCAGGCTGCGCCTCGGCGATGAGCGCCCGCCCGTTAGCCTCGAACTCCGTCCGCTGGCTCTGATCGACCAGCCACCAGCTATTGAGCGCTGCCCCCAGCAGCGCCAGCGCCGCCAGGCCCAGCAAGCTGGGGGCGAGTGTGCGTTCTCTCCAGCGCGTCATTCTTGCAAGGCTGCGGCGCTTGGCCAGCCAGCCCCACACCTGCACCGCCCCCTCTGCGATCAGGGGCGCAAACAGCACGTAACACGGCGTCAGGAAGTCATGCCAGTCGGGGATGGCGTAGGCGATCACGAAGATGTGCTCGGCCAGGATGCCCCACACCAGCAACCACGCGATCCGCGCCTGGCGACGGAACAGCTCCCACAGCCCGACGATCCCCAGTGCATAGCCCCATGGCATGAACTGGGTGTTGAACTGCCCAACTGACTCCGGCAGCCGCGCCAGGATGTCGCGCTTGGGCAGCGCAAAGTAGGCGTGCCGGAACGCGCCGCCGATCAGGTACGAGGGTAGGGCCGCGTTCGAGGGGCAGAAGTTGCAGAACGGCGGGTCGGCCGCGACGCGCAGCGGGATGACCCCGTATTGCAGCGCCGATAGCAGAACGATAGTCGTCACGACGGCGAGATGGCGCGGGCGCAGCAGCATCGTCCGGTCGGTGATGGCGACCGTATATAGGAAGGCGGGCAGCAGCAGGATCATGGTTAGGTGGTTGCCGAAGCTCAGCGCGTAGACGATCACCGCTGCCCAGAATGCCCCAGGCCGCCGAGTCTGGCTCCACACCAGCAGCAGGTACGCCGTCAGGGCGACGTACAATGCGTTGAGCGCGTATAGCTCGGCCACGCTGGCCTGATACCAGACTCGTGGCGCGCTGGCGAGGCTCAGGGAGGCGAGAGCGCTGGCGATCAGCGCCGCGACCTCCCGGCCCGGTCGGCGGATCAGGCGGTAGGCCAGCAGGAAAGTGATGCCGACGGTCGCCGCGCCTGCCAATGCCGACAGCAGGTTGAGCCGGTAAGCCGGATTTGGCCCCGGCAGGGCGAGCATCGCCAGCTTGCCCAGCAGGAGGTACTGCGGGCTGCCCGGCGGGTGGATCACCCCGTCCACCAGCACGGCGATCTGTAGCTCCATGCTGTCCAGCGATGGCCCCACACCGGGGTGCAGCGTGCGGAGGTAGAGATACAGGGCTGTGAGCGTCACGACCCCCGCGCCGAGAATCGAGGCGCGGCGGGGAAGTTCGGTGGCATCAACGGGCACGGCTTGTCTCCTGAGGGGTCATCTCGGTACGGACGGGGCGCTGGCGCACCCCCTGTCTCCCGCCAGCCCGCAGGTGGGCGGCGATCACAGGGCCGGGGATAGGCGGCGGCGAACAGCGCCCCACAGCAGGTGAATCTCTTCGACGCGGAACAGAGTGATCAAGCCGAGGTAGACCCCGCCGCCGAACGCGGCAGGAACGGCCACGGAGAGCACCTCCGCCAATCCCCCGCCCGCCGGGAAAAGTGTCTCGACCCCTGCCAGCGCGCCGTAGGTCGCCAGCCCCATGCCCGAAGAAGCGAGTAGCGTCCAGCCGGTGGCTCGCCTCACGCCGTGCCGGGCCATCCCACCCAGCCGCCGCCGCAAAACCCACCACGACGCGATTGTGTGCAGCAGCAACTTGAACGAGTCAGCCGCCATCAGGCTGAACAGGCCCAGGACGGGCAGCAGCGCCACCGTCACGATCAGATAGGCTAGGATCGTGCCCACACCGATCAGGGAGGGCGTCAAGGTATCCTGGCGTGCGTAGAAGGCGAACACCAGCAGCAGATCGACTGCCGCAAAAGGCAGCCCCAGCAGGTAAAACTGAAGCGCCAGCGAGGTCATGCGCGTATCGAAGGCAAGGAAGTCGCCGTGTTCGTACAGCAGAGCGACGGTCGGGCGCGCCAGGATGAACAGGCCGACCGTCGCGGGAACCATCAACACATTGACCAACCGGATGCCCTGCGCCAGCGTGCTAACGAATGGCTCATGGCTGGCGTCGGGGCCGCTGGCGCGTTCATGGGCCGCCTGCGCGGACAGAGTAGGCAGCACAGCGAACGACACTGCCAGCGCCACGAGTCCCTGTGGAAGCTGGCGCAGGTAAGTTGCGTAGCTCAGCCACGAGATGCCCCCTTCGCCCGTGCGGGAGGCGATGTTATAGCTGAACGTGCGGCTGATCACGATGTCTACGATCAGGCCGAGGGCAATCGGCAGGTAGAGCAGGGCCACCCGCCGCAGGCCGCTGTGGCGCAGGGAGAGGGTGAAGACCAGACGCGCATCGCGCAGGCCAGGAAGCTGGAGGATCACCTGGAGGATCGCGCCGACCAGCAGCCCTACTGCCATCGAAGCCACGTCCCAACGCTCGTGTAACAGCAGTGTCAGGGTGACGATCCCGGCGTTGAACACCGCCGCGGTGAAGGCCGGATAAGCGAACCGCTTCAGCGCGTACAGCAGCCCGGAGAGCACCCCCGACAGGCTCAGAAACAGCACCGCCGGGACGGTGATCCGCAGCAACCGGGCCGAGAGATCGAGCACCTCCGGCGTCGCGCTGGGGCTGAGGAGGAACGCTACCTGCCGGGCAAAGACCTCGACGATCAGGGTGAAAGCTGCCATGACAACAACGGTCAGGCTGAGGATCACGCTGACCAACCGCCATAGCTCGTCACGCTTCCCGGCGGCGTACTCGCTGAACACCGGGACGAGCGAGCTGTTGATCAACCCGCCCACCAGCAGGTCGTATAGCATGGTCGGGACGAGGGTGGCAACGGTGAAGGCATCCACTGCGCCGCCCGCGCCGAAGTAGTGGGACTTGGCTGTTTCGCGCGCCAGGCCGAGGGCCCGGCTGGCGATGTTGCCCAGCGAGATGATCGACGCCGAGCGCGCGATCCTTTCCGTCTCGTGCGGGGCTTGGTCAGCAATCGATTCGAGGGGGGACGCAGGGGCGGTTCCCTCGCCGGGGGCGGTCTCAACGGTCATCGGCAGTATAGCGCGGGATTGTACAACGGTGGGCAGCGGCCAGCAATCCAGGCCACTCTGCCCATCGGGGCCAGTATGGGGCAGGCCGAGTATAGGTTATACTTCTGATCATGACGGCACACAACGTGACTGCCCTGGTGGAGTGGGTGGCCGCGCTGCCCGGATCGGAGACGCTGTTCAACCCGTACTCGCTGGACGATCCCGGCGGGGCGATCCGGCGAGCGAACCTGGCACGCTATCTGGAGGACATGCACCGGCGGCAGCCGCGTGTGCTGATGGTGTTCGAAGCGCCGGGCTATCGCGGTTGCCGCTGGTCGGGCATCCCGGTGACCAGCGAGCGGATCATGCTGCGCGGGATTGCGCGCTGGGGGCTGTTTGGCGACGGCTACCGCGCCAGCAGCGGCCAGCCGGAGGGGGTCGCCGAGATGACGGCCACGATCCTGTGGAGCGCGCTGATCGAGCACGCCGTCGAGCCGCCGCTGATCTGGAACAGCGTGCCGCTGCACCCTCACCAGCCCGGCCAGCCGATGAGCAACCGGCCACCCACGCTCGAGGAGCAGCGGATGGGGGCGGGACTCATGGGGCCGGTCATGGAGGCGTTCGGCTGCGCGACCGTGCTGGCAGTCGGCAGAACGGCTCAACGAGTGCTGGCCGAGCAGGGGATCGCCGCGATCCCGCTGCGACACCCCTCCCAGGGGGGCAAGCCGGAGTTTGTGCGAGGGCTGCGCGAGGCGCTCGGCGAGTAGGCGAGGGCTACCTGCCTTCCGCTGCCCGCACCACCATCCGGGCCTGCTCGCCCTCGGCGATGCGGGTGATCTCCTCTTCTTTATGGAGGCGGATCGCTTCTAGAGGGATGCTGACAGTCAGGCGCGTTCCCTGGCCGGGTGCGGAGTGAATGGCAAGCTCCCCCTCGACCAACGCGGCCCGTTCCTGAAGGTTGATCAACCCCAGGTGGCCCTCCCGCTGACGGGCTTCGGCCAGCGCCTGATTCACGTCGAACCCCACGCCGTTGTCAGCGATCTCCAGGATCAAGGTCTCATCCCGTACCCTCGCATTGACTGTCACCAGACTAGCCATAGCATGTTTGCGGGCGTTATTGATCGCCTCGATGCAGATCGAGAACAGGGTTTGGGTGGTCTGCTCGTCCAGCATCTGGTCAATGCCGTCCTCCACCCTCACCTCGACGTTCTGATCGTAGGTCTCCTTCATCCTGGTTGCAAGCTGTTCCAGCCCCGGCAGCAGCCCCTGGTCAAGCGCCTTGGGGCGCAGCTCAAACAGCATGTGGCGAATTTCCTTGGTCGTGCGGCGGGCCATGTCCTCGATAGCGTACAGTTCGTCCACGGCGGTTTCGGGCTTCTTCTCGATCAGCTTGCGGATGTAGTTGAGCCGCATAGTGATCGCAGCGATGCCCTGGGTAGGCCCATCGTGAAGCTCAGCGGCAAGCTGGGCGCGGGCATCGCGCTCGATCTGCACGATGCGGTCGCGTTCTTCGAGCAGGGCCGCGTACAGGCGCACGTTGTTCAGCGAGGCCGCCGCCTGATTGGCGACCGCGTGCAGCAGATCAACGTGCGTCTCCTGGAAGGCTTCGGCGCGAGCGCTCCCCAGGAGCATCACGCCATACAGTTCGTTTCCGCAGCGCAGCGGCAGGCACAAGGCCGTCCGGCAGGCGCGCAGACTCTCGAACAGGGCCATCTCAGGATCGCTGGCCGGCGCGTGGGAGAGGACTGGCTCAGAGGTTCGCAAGGCGCGATCAATCACCCCCGACTCCCCGTTGAGCACCACGCTTTGATCGAGCGGCGGGACGCTCATGCTGGCCCGTGCCACGCGCAGCACCGTTCCCGATGGGCGCTGCGGGGCATCGGCAAACAGCAGGATCATGGCAAACAGCGGCCCCGGCACACCCACCCGCTCCAGCGACTCTAGCCCGAAGTCCAGCGCCGAGGCCAGCACGCGCTTGGGGTCGAGCTTGGACGCGCTGAGGATGGCGGCCATCTCATAGATAACGTGCATGTACTCCCGCGCCAGCCGGGTGACCTGGTCGGCACGGCGGCCCCGGTCGCGCAGCCGCTCGCGCAACACCACCGTCTCGGCCTCGTCGCGGCTCATCAACGCAGCCAGCGGCCCGGCGGCAGGCAGGCCGGCCAGACCCAGCAGCAGGGTAGGCAGGTTGAGTTCGCTGAACCGCGCGTTACCGAGCTGGAGCGCCAGCGCAGCGAGCGCGATTCCCAACCCGGCCAGCAGACCTGCTATCCAGTCGAAGTAGAACCCGGTGACCGTCACCGGCACCAGCCCCGCCCATAGCAGCGCAGGATCGACTGCCGCCATCCCGGCCAGCGCCAGCAGCGCGTCCGTGCCGATGGCAAACAGCGCCCCCAGCTTGCTCCAGTGATCGCTGATCAGCAGGATGAGCACCGCTAGATTCGAGGCGATGGCCGAGGCACTGATGACCAGCACCAGGGAGCCAACCGGGCCTGCGGCGACCTCGGGGCGGAACAGGTAAACCAGCAGACCCGCCGGGATCACCCAGCGCAGGCCAAATAAAGCCCACTCACGGTGAGTGACCGGGGCGCGTTGTGTGAGGGACAGTCTTTCCATAGATAGGTCGCCAGCGCAGCGGAGCAGTCTGACGCCGCCGCTCATGCTTCGGCAGGCATCCTCTGAGGTTTTCTGGCTGCCATTATACCAGAGGATCACGAACTAAAAATGCGGCCTGCGCCCCCTCGCAAGAGCACACCCGCATTCCTTCATCCCCAGTGGGCGCGGAGGGGCTCGAACCCCCGACCTTACGGATGTGAACCGTACGCTCTGACCAACTGAGCTACGCGCCCCCGTTAGGCTCATTATAGCATCCCTGCGCAAGGCTGACAAGGCTGCCGCCGGGAAATGCGTCTCCTCCTGCTTGCTGAGAGGGATGCTCAGCGGATTTCGGAGGCGGCGGGCCGCCCTCCCATCGAGGTTGCGGCACGGACGGCGTTAACTATGGCCTGGGCCATCGCCTCTGCTGCGTAGGCTCCCACCAGGTTCACGTTCGCCCGCTTCCGGCCTGTCGCCAGCGCGAAGATCGTGTCCCCGTCGAACAAGGTATGCGCCGGGCGGATCGTCCGGGCCAGCCCGTTGTGCGCCATCTGAGCCACTTTGTTGACTTCCTCTTTGGTCAGCTTCGCATTGGTTGCCACTGCTCCGATCACCGTGTTACGGGTGGAAAAACGCAGTAGCCCCTTGCCAATCGGCGAGCGCATCGTTGCCAGCGTGTCGGCAAACTCCCTCCCGGCCAGCGGGCGGCGTGCTCCAGCGACGATCTGTCCGCTAGCCGGGTCGATCACGTCCCCGTAGGCGTTCACCGCCGCGATGGCCCCGATCACCAGCCCGCCGCCCAGATCGAGGCTGGTCGTTCCGATCCCGCTCTTGGTGGCGAAGCTCGGTCCGAACATCCAGCCGACGCACGCACCCGTGCCAGCCCCAACGCTTCCCTGCTTCACCGGGCCGTCGGAGGCGGCCTCACAGGCAGCGCGGCCCATCGCCGCATCGGGGCGCACCTTGGGATCGCCGATGGACAGGTCCATCAACACCGCCGCGGCGACAATCGGCACCCGAGCTACCACCGCATCGTAGCCGATGCCGCGCTCCTCCAGCCAGGCCATCACGCCGCCCGCCGCGTCGAGGCCGTAGGCGCTGCCGCCGGTGAGCAGCACGGCATGAACTTTCTCGACCAGATGCATGGGGCGCAGCAGGTCCGTCTCGCGGGTTCCGGGTGCGCCGCCCCGCTGATCCACTCCCCCGACGGCCCCCTCCTCGCACAGCACGACGCTACAGCCTGTGATCGCGTCCGGGTTAGTGGCGTGCCCCACTTTGATGCCGGGCACATCCGTGATGGCGTGGTGGCGAGTCCGGGGCATAGGGCTTTCTCGGATGCAGAAACGCGCAGATCGGCACAGGATCAGGGCTAGTCGGGTGCGCTCTCGTCGCTCGGGCCGATCTCCAGCGTCTCGTTGAGCACTTCCTGAGCCTGATCCAGCAGGATTTCCGGCACCAGCACGTCGATCATGCCGAACAATCCCACTGTCATTGGCAGGACGCTGCCGCCTGATTCCTGCCTCAGCCGCGCCGGGATAGCCTGATCGTGCAGCCGGGCCAGCGCGATCTGCGCCTGGGCTGGGTTATAGACGGTAAGGGCGCATACCCAGGGCTGGTGCTCGTCGTTGCCCCGGCCCGACTCGCGCTCGCGGGCGGCCTGCACGGCGCGCGCCTGCCCACCGAATAGCCCAAATAGGTCGAGCACCCACCCATGCAGCATATTACTTCTCCGCCTAGGTGTTTAGCCGGAAGGATTTTCGGCCAAACCGTTGGTTTCACGGAAAGCCTTTCCGTGAAACGCCTAGCTGCTCAGAGCCATCAAGAGGTGGCCTTGGGGGCATAGGCGGGGAGCACCACCGTGAAGGTGGTGCCGCGGCCAGGTTGGCTTTCCATCCACACACGCCCGCCATGTGCCTCAATGATCTGTTGAACGATGCTCAGCCCCAGCCCCGTCCCTTCGTGCGTCGCGGCTACTTGCGCCGAGCGGTAGAACTTCTCGAACACCCGCGCCTGATCCTCGCGCGGGATGCCGATGCCAGTATCCGAGACGCTGATCAGTACCTGCCCCTCATTCGTGGAGACCTGCACCCGCACCTCACCGCCCTCCGGTGTGTACTTGAGGGCGTTGTCGATTAGGTTGGCGAACACCTGCCGCAGCCGGGCGGCGCTGCCCAGCACGGGGGGGGTTGCAACATCCGCCTGGAGTTCCAGCCGGATACGTTTCTGCTCGGCGCGGGCCTGATAGACCTCGATAGACTCGCGGGCGAGGCCGGTCAGGGATACTGGCTCGCGCTCGCGGTCCAGCCCTGCTTCGATCTTGCCGACCTCGAGCAGGTCGTTGATCAGCGCCGTGATGGATTGCACACTCTTCTTGATATTGGCAGCGAAACCCGCCTGTTCCGCATTCAGCCCGCCCGAACGGGCCATCAATTCGATGTAACTGAGGATCGCGGTCAACGGCGAGCGCAGGTCGTGGGAGACCATTGTCACCAACTCGCTCTTGATTCGATCCAGCTCTTTGAGGTGGGTGATGTCCTGCATCACCACCACGCGGCCCAGCCCCTCGATGCGGCTGACATGGGCGTTGAACGCCCGCCCTTCGAGGTACACCTCGCTGTGTGTGATGCGGCTTTCGGCCCGGCTTATCTCCAGCAGGTCGAGCAGCGAGCGGTTGTCGGTTACCTCGCGGATGGGCAGGCCGATGGCTTGCCTGGCGCTATCGGTCTTGAGAAACTCAGCCGCGAGGGGGTTGCACAGCGCCACCCGGTCTTCGGGGTCGATCAGCAGCACAGCGTCCTGAATCTGGTTCAGAATACGGTTGAGTTTGGCCCGTTCCGTGTCAGCCGCCTGGTAAAGCTGGGCATTGACGATGGCGATGGCCGCGTAGTCGGCCAGCGCCGTGATCGCGCCGATGGCCTGCTGAGAAAGATCAACGCCCCCACTGCGGTTGTGGACCCCCAGCACGCCGATTGCCCGGTCACCGACCCTCAACGGCACGTAGATCAGGCTGTGCACCAAGTAGGCCGTCTTGATCTTCTGCAGGCCCTCGCCACTGACCAGCAGCGGCTCGCCCGTGCTGACGACTCGACCAGCTAAGCTGTCGTCAACCTTGAGGCGCATGGATTGCAAGCCGTTCTGCAGGTTCTTGGCTGCGCGGACATACAGTTCGCCGGTCTCCGGGTCGAGCAGCATCAATGTGCCTTCTTCGGCCCCGGATAGGAACACAGCAGCTTCAACGACGCGGGCCAGGATTTGCTCCAGATCAAGCAGCGCCGTGACCGACTTGCCGACGGCGATCAACGTGTTGAGCACCTGCAGGCGACGCTGATCGGGCACGCCCGCTGGCAGCGTGCCGATGCGTGTCGCGCTCAGCACCCGCTGAATCGCCTCACGCAGCTCGATGGGATCGAACGGCTTGATGAAGTAATCCATCACCCCGGCCCGCAGGGCGCGCACAGCGATGTCCTCCGACCCCTCGGCAGTCATCAGGATAGCCGGGATGGTGTGGCCGCGCCGCCGCAATTCCTCCAGCATCGTCAGGCCGTCCATCTCCGGCATCGCCAGGTCGCTGAGGATCAGATCGGGGGGCGCGGCCAGGATCGATTCCAATCCTTCGAGGCCGTTGCGGGCACGGTCCACCACATAGCCCTCAGGCAGCAGGACGGTGTTGGTCAGGAAGTCCCGCATCTCGAGGCTGTCATCGACCACCAGGATGCGTTCGCCGCTCACGGCACGTCCCTTCAACGGAGGCGGATCAGAGTGCAGCGCACAGGCTACAGCGCATGGTCGTCCGGCGGGGAAAGCTCGTCAATCCGTCTCACCAGCGTATCAAGCTGGCGGTGCATCACGTCCACCGCAGCCTGCAGCCCTGCCGGGAGTGGCCCCATCTCACCGGTGCGGAACAGGTTCATATTGCCCAGCAGTTCTGTCAACGGACGGCGCAGCTCGCGTGCCAGATCGGCCACCCCGAAGCCACTCGCCGCATCACCGCCTTCAGCAACCCCGAAACCCTCCTCGGCAGCCTGGGTCTGGGCGGCCTCAAGCTGCTGTTGGAGCTGCTCGGAGTGGCGCTCCATTGCCGAGTACAGCCGGGCATTGGCCACCGCGATGGCGGCGTAATCCGCCAGGGCGGTCATGATGTCCTTCATGTGCGGCTCGAACTCTAGCCGGGTATTAGCGACCCACAGCACACCAATCGCCTGGCCCTGGAAGACCAGTGGCGCGTAGATCACGGCATAAGCGCCTTGCTGGGCCGGGCGGAACTTATCCAACCCCGCCCCGCTGCCCAGGTAGCTCTCCTGGGAATTCATCACCAGCGCCGCCAATGCGTCCTCGATAGGCTGGCCCATCTGCTCGATCAGGTTGCGGCTCAGGTTGTGGCCCGCGCGCACGATAAGCTGGTTGGTTTCGGCATCGCGCAGGAATAGCCCCGCCGACTCGGCCCGCGTCAGTTGCAGCGCCGCTCGCAACGCGCGGTCGAACGTTTCGGCGGGCTGGGCCAGTGCCGTCACCGACTTGCCGATGCTCATCAGCGTCTTCAGCTCGCGTAGGTGGCGTTCCGCGTCGTCGGCGGCGCGCTGGACTTCCAGCACCAGCGTCTCCCGCTCGCGCCGCAACCGGCCATCCATCAGCGCCCGCTCAACGACCTGGATGATCTCCGCCTCGCGGAAGGGGCGCACGACGTAATCCTTCGCCCCCAGCCGGAAGGCGTCCAGCGCGGCGCTCTCCTTGCCGCGATCTGCCAGCACGATGACTGGCACTTCCAGGGATTGGGCGTTCAGCGCTGCCAGGAAGTCTTGGCCGCTCAGCCCCTCGACATTCAGGTCGAGGATGATCGCGTCTGGCGCCGCATCCAGCACCATCGAGAGGGCGGTCCCGCCGTCTTCCGCTACCTCAACGAGGTAGCCAAACGGCTCCAGGGCAGCCTCAACGAGCATAGCCCGCTCGTTGGGGTCGCGGTCGATTACCAGGATTCGGTCTTTGTGTGTTTGCTCAGCCACTGTGCCCTCACACGACTCGGTTGAGAGTCTTGAACGCGCGGCAAAGGGTATCCCGGCAGCCCAGGATCAGTTTGGCGCGGCGAGCGCCACGCAGGTTACGGTGATGGCTCACGGCTCATTATACACGCGACAAGCGCGGACTCAAACTGGCAATCGTCTGCCACAGCGATGAGGATCACAGGCAAGGGCGCACTGCGCTCCTATGACGCCTCGCTGGCGGCAGGGTAACGTGCGCGGATGGTGACCGTCGTGCCCTTGCCTGGCGCGGACTGGATGTTCAGCTCGGCCCCGATCAGCGCGGCGCGCTCGTACATACCGATCAGTCCGTAGCGCCCGTTGTGAGATAGATCGGTGACGCGCCGGGGGGCCTTGAACCCGGCCCCGTTGTCACACACACACACGGATACCTCCTCCGGCTCGAAGCGGATGGATAGCCGGATGGAGCTGGCCTGGCTGTGCCGCCGGGCGTTATTCAGCGCCTCCTGAGCCACGCGGTACAGAGCGATCTCCTGCTCCGGGGAGAGGCGGCGCGGCGTGCCGTGCTTCTCAAACTGGACGCGGGCCGCCCCGCCCGTGCCAGGATCGGAGGCCAGCATTTCCAGCGCGGGGACTAGCCCCAGGTCTTCCAGATAGATCGGGCGCATGGCCCGGATGATGCGCCGCAGATCATCGATGGCCTGAGCGGTCATGGCACGCAGCTCGTTCAGCACCTCCGCCCCGCCGGGATCAGCGGTCAGATAGCGCCTGAGCACCTGCTCGCGGTGATCCAGCGCGATCAGGGCCTGGATGGTGTGGTCATGTAACTCGCGGGCCAGACGCAATCGCTCTTCTTCCTGGGCACGGGTGATGGCAGCGATGTAGTGGCGCATCACCTCCTGTGCTTGTTGAACCTGTCCGGCCATCTCGATCAGCGTCCGCTGGAGGCGCTGGATCTCCTCGATCCCCCCCACCGGGGCCTGGATGCTCTCAAAATCCCCCCCGGCCAGCCGCCCAGCGCGGGCTTCCAGGCGTTGCAGGGGCCGCACGATAGCACGGATGCCCAGCCACACCCCCAGCGCGGTGATTGCCAGCCCCGGCAGCAGCACCAGCGGCGCTGCCTGGGAGTAGCGCATCAGCGGGCTGACCATCTCGGCCCAGTGCTCCGTCTGCATGATGCTCCACTCCGTGCCCGGAACCGGCGCAAAGGTGGTGATCATGCGGCGGCCCGTTGCGTCGGTGTGATAGTCCGCCCCGCTCTCTCCACGCCGCGCTGCGCGGATGGGAGGGGCGTCCGGCAGCCTCGTTCCCACTTGCTGGGGATCGCTGTCGTAGATGACCAACCCATCCCGCGTGAGCAGCGTGAACGAGGCGCTCTCAGAAGTACGTAACCCGTCGAGCATCGTCGGCAGCCCCAGCGCCTGCAGGGAGGTCACGCCGATGGCCCGGATCGGCGCCCCCGCTGGCGGGGGGGTGGGGCTGAGCACGCTGGCGATCAGCGTTTGATTGCTGCCCGGCGCGACCACCGGCACCAAGATCGGGTTGCCGCCGGGTTGCGCTTGCTCCAGCGCCACGATCAGGTCGGGGTCAAGCGGGCTAGCTGTCTGCCAGGCCCGGAAGCGCGCCGATTCGGCCAGCAGCCGCCCATGCCCGTCGAATAGCGCCACCCCACCGTCGAACAGGATGTCCACCGGGCTGCCATCCCCCAAATTGGCCTGCGTCGCCAGCGCGGCCAGTATGGCCTCCTGGCGCTCCAGCCGCTCGCCGAGGCTGGCGGCTACCCCGCGCACCGCCTGTACGTCGTGCCCGGCTACCAGATCGCGCATGGTCAGTTGATGCAGGGTGACGCTGCCAAATGCCACCGCCATCAGCAGGATCAACAGCGGCAGCGCCAGGACAGTCAGCAGTTGCAGGGGCAGGCCGGTCGCAAACCCGGCTGGGTGGCGTTTCATGGCATCATCCCAGTCAGAGCCGTTCAGGCTGCGCTAAGGCATGGAAGAAGCGCGTGCCTTCTCTGGTGGGCTGCGCTCAATCGGGCAGCGCCAGCAGGCCAAGCTGCGCCGCCCGCACGACCGCCTCCGTTCGGTTGGTGACCTGGAGCTTCTCGAAGATGTTCCGCAGGTGACCCTGCACGGTTCGGTCGCTGATGCCCAATGCCAGGCCGATGGCCTTGTTGGTCAGGCCGCGTGCAGTCTGCGCCAGCACCTCCAGCTCGCGGGCAGTTAGTTCGGCAGGCGGCGCGGCTGGCTCTCCGGAGCCTGCCACCACCTTCATCAACCGCCGCACCACCACCGGATCGAGCACCGATTTGCCTTCGCACACGTCAAGCACCGCCTTGACGATCTCCCCTGACTCGGCGGTCTTCATCACGTAGCCGTTCGTCCCGGCCTCCAGCGCGGCCAGCAGGTAGGGATCGTCGTCGTAAGCGGTGAGGATCAGCGTGCCGACCGGGTAGCCCTGCTCCCGCACCCAGCGCACGACCTCGATCCCGCTGCGTTTGGGCATCTGGATGTCTAGCACAGCCACATCGGGTCGATGCGCCTCGATCAGCTCGATGGCCTGCTCGCCGTCTTCAGCCTCGCCCACGACCTCGATCTCGCCGCTCTCGACCAGGAAGTCGCGGATGCCCCGCCGCACCACCTGGTGATCATCAGCCAGGATCACGCGAATCGGTGTTTTGTCCACTCCCACACCTCCCTATCGTCTGGGTCTTCACCGGGACACGCCTATGCTGATCTTACCACGCTCTGCTAATGGCATTGCAAACACACGAACATCCGCCTGCTGGCTGGCAGCGTGCGGGAGAGAGGGCACTGTGGTCAGATAGTCGGCCCTGGATTCACAAGAGAGGCGGAGGGACGAAATGCGGGGAGGCTGTTAGCCCTGGCTATGGCACGATAAGGGCCTGCACCCACACGGTGACCTCAGGGCGGCGTGGGTCGTTGCTTTCCAGGATCGCCCCACGTCGCACCAGCCCGTGTCCGACCTCCGGTGCGCGGGGGCCGAGGGTCAGCTCTAGCAGAGCGATCCGGTTAGGGGGGATCACCGACGCGCTGAGGTCAGCGGTCAGGTAGTCGCAGGTGGTGTACAGGCGCGTCACGGTCAGCGGCGCTTGCCCGATATTGCGGATCGCAAAGGTATGTTGAACGTAGTCACCGACCTTGACTCGTCCGATGTGATGGAAGTCATCCAACAATTCAAGGACGGGCTGAGGGGCATCCGGCGGTAGGAAGGCGATAGTGGTCAGGTCGGAGCCGATCTCGTAGACTCCGTGCAACGGCTGGCCGTATACGATCTCTTCGGGCCGGTAGTGGGTAGCAGCCATCTGGCTGCTCAACCAGCGCCACAGGATGATCCCGGCCAGCGCCACGCTGACCAGAACGATCCAGGTCCATCGGTGGTTGGGGCTATGAGGGCGGGCTGTATCGTGCGGCATGGGGTGTCGATCCAGAACCTGCTTGTGCACCTAGTATGGTAGCCAAGCTGGCCCGGTGGAACCAGTGTCGTGTGGCGTACCTGCGGCCCGCCGAATGGCCTATCCGTTGCCCTGTAAGCCATCTGGCGTGCCCCGTTTCCGCCAATTGGCCCTCAGTGCGGTGGCCCAAACCGGAGCATAATACGGGTGGATAGGTCCGGTGGATGGGCCGGGCTGTGCTATACTATCCGCTGCGGAAGGTAACAATCTCCGGCAGGCTGCTCGTTATATTGACATGAGTCGGGTCGCCGGGGTCATTATCGAGCAATGCATCGCACGGACAAGGAAAGATTCAGATGGCATACGATACCCAAAAGAACATGATGGATGAGCAGCCAGAGGATGCCCCTGACGAGGATGTGATCATCATCAAGAAGTCGTGGCTGGTTGCCGCCGGCATCGGTCTGGGGGGGTTTGTGCTGGGCGCGCTGCTGGGATACTTCGCGTTTGGCTATGCCTACAACCGGGGAGTCGCTGACGATCAGGCCGCCCTGTTGCGGGCGGCTGGGCAGCAGGGCGTACAGGCTCCGCAGCCCACACAGCCGCCACAGCGCGTGAACGGCGTCAGCGTCGACGACGATCCCTTCCTCGGCCCGGAAGATGCGCCGGTGACTATCGTCGAGTTCAGCGACTTCCAGTGCCCGTACTGCAAGCGCTTCCGCGACCAGACCTTCGACGCTCTGCGGGAACAATACGGCGATCAGATTCGCATCGTCTACCGCGATTTCCCGCTCAGCAGCATCCACCCCGATGCGCAGAAGGCTGCCGAAGCAGGCGAATGTGCCGATGAGCAGGGGTTGTTCTGGGAGATGCACGATATCATCTACGCCAACCAGGTGGTCGGCCTGAGCGTGGATGCGTTGACGAGCTATGCCGAGCAGATTGATGGGCTAGATGTGGATCAGTTCGCCGAGTGCGTGTCAAGCGGCAAGTATGCCGAGGAAGTGGCCGCCGATCTGCGTGATGGCACTTCCTACGGCGTCAGCGGCACGCCGACCTTCTTCATCAACGGCTATCGCCTGGTCGGGGCGCAACCACTGGCTGCCTTCACCGCCCTGATCGACCAGGAGTTGCAAAACGACTAGGACGAATGTAGACTTAAACAGTCGCCAATTGTCGAGGAGATAGCCACCAGCCCGCCGGAGCGCTTGCCCCGGCGGGTTGGTTTGCTTCCGGGCAGGCGCAGGCTGGGCGCTCTGCTCCAAATAGGGCCCTCATACTTCCTACATCACTTCTACATATCTGGCCGATATGCTCCAACCAGCAAAATGTGGAATGGAGGTCACAAGATGAGAAAAGCATACCTTATTCTGGGCGGGTTGGCGCTGCTGGTGGGCGGCTTTGTGCTGGGCTGGTTGATCGAGGGGGGCTGGGGCCTTGGAATCCGGCCCTGGTGGTGGGGCCGCCACCTGTCTATAATGGGGGCCTGGGGCACGCCCTGGATGTTTGGCCTGGGCTGGTTGATAATGGCGCTGCTCTGGCTGGCCCCTGTCGGGCTGCTGGTGGCGCTGATTGTGCTGCTGGCCCGCCGCGCCTGATCGGCCCGTTGGCGCAATCGCAGCACCGGATTTATCCTCAGGGTGACACTATATCTTTGCACTTTTGGGCCCGGCAATTCATTGCCGGGCTAGGCGCACGCTGCGCGTGCGTCCAAGTCGGCTGGAAGCCGACTGTGCCCAGTCCCCACAGCGATGCGCAGCATCGCCGGGGACTTTGAGGCGAAC
>Ga0129299_1000291_pt1 | contig 31217 bp, 29 predicted proteins | sample ConPoolayeCmetaG_FD_94477 | JGI IMG/M metagenome (GOLD analysis project Ga0129299, IMG submission 94477) | Hot spring microbial mat communities from California, USA to study Microbial Dark Matter (Phase II) - Cone Pool mat layer C metaG ...
CCATCCAGAGCAGTGGCCTGAAGGTGCGTTCCATCACGGATCAGACACCTGTGCCGCACAATGGATGCCGTCCGCGCAAGAAGCGTCGCGTGTAGCGGGAACCGGCTTCCAGCCGCGAGCTGTTGGTAGACGGCAGGGCCGGAAGCGCAGGGTTGGTTTCTAGATAGAGGCCTATCCGGGGGAAAACAAGGGGCTTAATGCCCCTTGTCCAGCGCAATGAAGGATGCCGCCGGATAGAGTTTAAAACCGAGCAAAGGAAGAAGCACTTTAAACTATGGCTAGATACGTGGGACCTGTGTGTAAACTTTGTCGGCGCGAGGGTGAGAAGCTGTATCTTAAAGGATCGCGCTGTCTGTCACCCAAATGCGCCATCGAACGCCGCAATTATCCGGCAGGACAGCATGGCCGCGAGCGTCAATTTGCGCGTGGGCGTGCCTCTGACTATGCCATGCAGTTGCGCGAGAAGCAGAAGGTCCGCCGCATCTATGGGGTGCTGGAGCGTCAGTTCCGGCGTTACTTCCGTGATGCACTCCGGCGGCCCGGCCTGACTGGCTCTAATCTGCTCAGCATGCTGGAGAGCCGGCTGGATAATGTGGTTTACCGTCTTGGCTTCGCAGAGTCGCGTAATCATGCCCGCCAGCTTGTCCAGCATGGGCATTTCTGTGTCAATGGCCGTCGTACCAACATCCCGTCTTACCTGCTCCGCCCAGGGGATCGGATCGAGGTGCGTGAGGGGAGCCGTAAACGCGCCTACTTCAAGCAGGTACGCGATCTAGCCGAAGAGCGGGCTGTGCCAGACTGGCTGAGCCGTGACCTAGGCAGCCTGTCTGCTGAGGTATTGCGTGCGCCAGAGCGGTCGGATGTGGATATGACGATCAACGAGCAGTTGGTCGTTGAGTACTATAGCCGCTGAGTGAGGCTCTCCTCTGTCAGCCAGGGGTGGTTACTGAGCTGGCTGTACATCGGGGAGAGGACACCAGCCGTCTAGGGCAATGGGTCAGCGGCATGAAGAAGTGTTTTTGAGGAGGCGAGTTCGTTGACCACGAACAACATGGTACTGCCCAAAATCGAGCGTGATGCAGTGTCACGTGATTATGGACGCTTTGTCATCAGTCCGCTGGAGCGTGGCTTTGGTGTCACACTCGGCAACGCACTGCGGCGTGTGATGCTGTCCTCGTTGCCCGGCGCGGCTGTGACATCAATCCGGGTCGCCGACGTGCATCATGAGTTCTCGGCTATCCCGCATGTGCGCGAGGACATGACGCAACTGATCCTGCATGTCAAGCAACTGCGGATGGTCTTGCATAATGTCGAGAAAGCACGCCTGCGGCTGGATGTGCAGGGCGGTATTATCACAGCCGCTGACCTGATCTGCCCCCCTGAAGTTGAGATCAAGAACCCTGATCTGTACCTGTTCACGGTAGATGATGATCAAGCGCGGGTTGAGATCGAGCTGAACGTAGAGGCTGGCCGGGGCTATTCCCCGGCAGAGGAGCGTGAGCGGCTACCCATTGGTGAGATTCCAGTGGACGCCATCTTCAGCCCCATCCGGCGCGTGGCGTATGATGTTGAGCGGGCGCGCGTTGGTCAGAAGACCAACTACGATAAACTGATCCTGGAAGTATGGACGGATGGCACGACTCAGCCGGAAGCGGCAATGCGGGATGCGGCCACTATTCTGATGCAGCATCTGGGGATTATCGCTCATGTTGATCCCAGTATGTTCGGGCAGGGTGCTGAGCCGGTCAAAGCGCAGGAGCCGACGCGCCCGGACTATTACGACCTGCCCATCGAAGAGTTAAATCTGAGTGTGCGGGTGTTTAATTCGCTCAAGCGCACTGCTATTACGACTGTCGGCGGGGTGCTGGAGATGCTGGAGAAGGGCAATGATGCCATGCTCTCCATCCGTAATTTTGGTGAGAAGTCGCTGGAGGAGCTGACAGAGCGGTTGCGCGAGAAGGGTTACCTGCCCGCCAGTGAGGAAAACACAACACCCGAAGGATAGACGGGCCGGACAATTGTCCCCCGATCCATGACGATTGAAGGACTAGGTATCATGCGGCATAGAGTAGCTGGACGCCGTCTTGGGCGTGACACCAATCACAGGAAGCAGATGCGGCGGACTCTGATCAGTCAGTTGTTCCGCTATGAGAAGATCAAGACGACCGAGGCCAAGGCAAAGGCGATCCGGAGTCGGGCAGAGAAGATGATCACATTGGCCCGCAACCGGGGGGATTATGAGCGCCTGATGGAGCTGGCAGAGGACGGTCAGGAAGAGACACTGCGCAGTCTGCTGACAGATGCACAGGCTAACCGTCTGTTGCGGCTGGCTGAGGCAAAGGATACAGCCGGGCTGGAGCGCGAGGCGAAGGCCATTGTAGCTCATGCTCAGAGGTTGATCGCGCGGGATATTCCCCGCCGTGAGGACATTTATAGGCTGTTCCACGATATTGCACCGCGTTATGTGGAGCGGCCCGGCGGCTATACGCGCATTGTCAGGCTGGGGCCGCGGAAGGGCGATGCCGCGGAGATGGTGATGCTCTCCCTGCTGGGCGAGGATGAGCAGAAGCCGAAGGCTAAGGCCAAGACGAGAGCCAGAGTCAGGAGTAGAGAGTAGCGCACGATGCGCTACCGGGCAACCGTTGCCTACGATGGGACAGGGTACTATGGCTTCCAGCGTCAGGCCAATGCCGCCCCGACCATTCAAGGGACGCTGGAGGCGGCCCTGAGCCGTATCAGCGGGCGGCAGGTTGGAGTTGTCGGAGCGGGGCGCACAGACGCCGGCGTCCATGCGGTAGGGCAGGTGATCGCCTTTGATCTGGAGTGGCGGCATTCCGTGGTGGATTTGAGGAATGCGCTGAATGCCAATCTGCCCGACGATATAGCTGTTCTGGCTGTTCAAGAAGCGGCACCTGACTTTCATCCGCGTTATGCCGCCCTCAAGCGGAGTTACCTGTACCGGCTGTATGTAGCTCCAGTGCGTGACCCGCTGAGGCGGCGGACGGCATGGCATCTCACCTCAGAAGTAGATGTTGATGCCATGCAGGCGGCGGCTGATTGCCTGATAGGCACACATGACTTCAGCGCTTTTGGCTCGCCTCCGCAGGGCAGTAACGCTGTGCGGACAGTCTATGAGGCGTGCTGGAAGTCAGACGGGGAAGGACAGTTTACCTTTACAATCACGGCCAATGCCTTTCTGTACCAGATGGTGCGGCATATTGTTGGGACGCTGGTGGCAGTGGGGCAGGGACGTATGACAGGCAAGATGTTTCGGGGTATACTTGCTGACCGCGCACGGGATCGGGTGGAGCCTCCGGCTCCGCCGCATGGCCTGACTCTCGTGGCGGTACATTACAGGGAATGAGGCCCTGAAAAAGGGCTTTTGGAGGAGTCAACAGCGTGAAGACTTATTCTGCGAAACCTGAGGAGATTGTGCGCCGGTGGTACATCGTAGATGCCACCGACCGGACACTGGGTCGGCTGGCGACCCAGATCGCCACTGTGTTGATGGGTAAGCACAAGGCGATCTACACGCCGCATGTGGATTGCGGTGATTTTGTGATCGTGGTTAACGCGGAGAAGGTTCGGTTCACCGGCAATCGGTTAGAAGAGAAGTTCTACTATCGCTACTCCGGCTATCCGGGGGGCATGAAGAAAACCAGCCTGCGTACGATGCTTCAGACTCATCCTGAACGAGTGATCTCGGAAGCTGTACGCCGGATGCTTCCCAAGAACGCACTGGCCCGTCATATGCTTAAGAAGTTGAAGGTCTATGCCGGCCCGGAGCATCCGCATGCCGCTCAGCGGCCAGAACCGCTGGAACTGAAGGGCAGGAAGTGAACCGTCGGCCTTGCAGGAAGCGCTGGCATGTGGCTTCCTGTGAAGAGGTTAGCAGTTGAGTGAAGGAAAAAGGAACAAGGAAAAGGGCGAGGGAATGTCTACTCAGTACTACGAAGGGGTCGGTCGTCGCAAATCGGCGACAGCGCGTGTGCGCATCTATCTGGGCGGCACAGGGAACTTCATTGTCAATGATAAGCCGTTGGAGCAGTATTTCCCGCGCTTGGGTGATGTCCCCTCTGTGACCAAGCCGTTGGATGTGGCGGGTTTGAAGGGCAGTGTGGATGTCAGCGTGCATGTCATGGGCGGCGGCATCACCGGTCAGGGGGATGCTGTTAAGCTGGGGCTGGCACGTGCATTGCTCAAATACAACCCTGAGCTGCGTCCGCTCTTGCGTAAATCCGGGTTGTTGACCCGCGATGCGCGCGAGAAGGAACGCAAGAAACCCGGCCTCAAGCGTGCCCGCAAGGCTCCGACCTACACCAAGCGTTAGAACTCCGGTGGCTTGAGCAAAAGCATACACCAGATAAGGACTCTCCATTTTTTTAGCTGTCCTGTTAGACCGCGTGAGCGGTCTAATTTTTGTGGTATGATTGCCGCAGGCAACACGAGGTGTTGTTCTGTGTCTGCAATGTCGCCGCTTATTCCCAAGGAGTCGGTCATGCAACAGGAGATCACTACGCCGTCTAAACTGCTGGATGAGCAAGGACAACTGATCCAGCGCGGGTGGGCAAGACAGCCTTATCTGGATTGCAACCTTGAAAATGTATCTTTTTACGCTATAAAACCTCTCCAGTTCTTGCGTGTGAAACGATGGGATTATTACTCTGTCTTCACGCCGACCACCTTCTTTTCGGCAACGGTAGCCCATATAGGCTATCTGGGTGATGTGTTTGTCTATGTGCTGGATTTTGACTCGAAATGGTTGCATGAAGAAACGCTCTTGCTCCCGCTGGGAGGCGGCATCACACTTCCCCGCAACAGCACAGAGGGCGATGTGGTGTTCGACAATGGCAAGGTTCGGATCGAATTCCGGTTGGGCGAGGGGACACGCCGAGTAGTGGTAAACTGGCCGGGCTGGAATCAGGGACAGGGGGTGGCCGCTGATTTCGTGTTGCGTGTGCCGGCTGGAAATGAATCAATGGTGACAGTCCTTCCTTTTAGCAAGGGCCGGTTCTTCTATACCCGCAAGATGAACTGCCTGCCTGCTGAAGGGTGGCTCCGATATGGGGAGCGGGAGGTTGCTATAGAGCCGTCGCAGGCAGTGGGCGGTATGGACTGGGGTCGGGGAGTATGGGATTACAAAAGCTTCTGGAACTGGGCCAGCACATCCGCTTACCTGCCGGATGGGCGGTTGTTTGGGCTGAACCTAGGGGCAGGGGTCGGTGACACCCGCTATGCAACGGACAATGGCTTCTGGGTGGACGGCCGCATCCATAAGCTGGATCAGGTGGATATCCGCTACAATCCGTCTGATTTTATGCAGACATGGAAGTTTGTCTCGCCTGACGGACGTCTCGACCTCGACTTCGTGCCTTTTAGGGAGCGTGTTGCAAAAACCGATATGCTGGTGCTGGCCAGCGAGGTGCATCAGATGTTCGGGCGCTACTCTGGCCGGTTGGTCGCAGATGATGGGGAGATCATCACGATCAAGGATGTGATAGGTTTTGCTGAGGAGCATCGCGCGCGGTGGTGATACTCTCCCATTATCAGGCCAAGACACTGCTTGCCGCAGGGCAGGCAGGCCGTTCCACTGTGTCTGTGTCGCCTGATCTCAACCTATCCCTTGTTGAAGTTACGCTCAGGGCGGCAGGGGTGGAGTTCCCTGATGGAGAGTCTATAGACTGGGAGACGTTGAAGCAGATTGCCGAAGCTGAGACGAAGTGCTTTGTGTTTGAGGACGGCAATTGGCGGGAGATCAGGGTTTTCTCTGAGGAGACCAACTGGGTGCGTAGTCTATACCCTACTGCTGGTGCACCAACGGTGTTAGTGGGCGGCGTGCCCATGCACCGCATCGAGGGGACTGATCCCTACCGGGACACACTTGCTAAGATCAAGACTATTGCCCCTGTGGTAGGCCGTGTACTTGACACAGCAACCGGACTTGGCTATACGGCGATAGAGGCCAGTAAGACGGCAGAGCTTGTGATAACAATCGAGCTTGACCCGGCCAGCCTTGAGATCGCACGGCTTAATCCTTGGTCGCAGAGCCTGTTCGGCAACCCCAAGATCAAGCAGATCGTGGGAGATGCCTTTGAAGAGATAAGCTCCTTTGAGGACGCTGTCTTTTCCCGTATTATCCATGATCCGCCCATGTTTAGTCTGGCGGGTGAACTCTATTCTGGTGAGTTCTATCGCGAGCTGTGGCGGGTACTTAGACGCAACGGGCGGCTGTTTCACTACATAGGTGATCTAGAGAGCCGTTCGGGGCAGGGGGTGGCCAGAGGGGTGATCCGGCGTTTGCAGGAGGCTGGCTTTACGCGCGTTGTGCGCAGACCGGAAGCATTCGGGGTAGCAGCCTATAAGGAAGTGAGATGAGCTATGCAGAAGTGGCAGTATAAGCGGCTTGGAATCAAGATGACCAATTCGCTTGGCAGACCCTCTTATGAACTGAAACTTGAAGACGGCCAAACCTTGAGAGATGAGGCTGTCTGGAGCTATGTGGATGATCTGGGGGAAGAGGGCTGGGAGATGATCTCGGCTGTTCCGGAGGTGATCCCGGCTTTCGGCTTCAGCATGGTCAACGCCGCAAGCACCTTAGTTTTGTGGTTCAAGCGGCCACAGTGAAGAGTGTTTGTTATGGGGGCAGTCAGCAGGGGAAGATGACACTTTACATTGTAGGGCTTGGCCCCGGCGATGCGGGGCAGTTGACAAGACAGGCATGGGAAGTTCTGAGTGCGGCGAAAGAGGTATATTTACGGACGCGGGTACACCCTACTGTGCCTTACCTGCCTAAAAGCCCGCTCTACCACAGCTTCGATGAGTTGTATGAGGAAGCTGAAGACTTTGAACAGGTCTATACCGCCATCGTTGAGAGGCTTGCGGCCCGCCTGGCAACAGGAGAAGATGTAGTTTATGCTGTGCCGGGTGATCCGATGGTAGCTGAGAGGACAGTAACACGCCTGCTCTCCGTCTGCCGCGAAAGGCAGATTGAGGTGAAGGTGATCAATGGGATAAGCTTCATCGAACCAACACTGGCCGCGCTAGGGATTGATGCGCTGGACGGCCTGCAACTGGTAGACGCGACTGAGCTGGCTTCTGCTCATCACCCCCCCATTAATCCGGATTATCCTGCCCTGATAGCGCAACTGTATGGCCGCCGGCTGGCTTCTGAGGTCAAGCTGACGCTCATGAATCAGTACCCTGATGAACATCCTGTCACGCTGGTCCATGCCGCCGGTACTCCTGAACAGAACGTGGAGGTGGTCCCTCTTTACGAGATGGATCGGCGGACAGTGGCCCATCTGACTACGCTCTATGTGCCCCGCTATGACCCGGCCCTCGAAGCTGTGGCCAGCTTCGAGGGATTTCAAGAGACAATTGCCCATCTGCGTGCACCGGATGGATGTCCTTGGGATCGAGAGCAGACACATCAGTCATTGCGTCCTAATCTGCTTGAAGAGACCTACGAGGTTCTGGAAGCCATTGATGCCGGTGATTCAGAGCATCTGCTTGAGGAGCTTGGCGATCTTCTGTTGCAAGTTGTGCTTCACGCTCAGATTGCAGTAGATGAGGGTGAATTCCATATGGCTGATGTGATCCGGCACATTGACGCCAAGATTAAGCGGCGTCATCCGCATGTGTGGGGGAATGTAGATGTGAACGGCGACCCCGAACGGGTCACAGCTAATTGGGAGCAGATCAAAGCTCAGGAGAGAGACGCAAGAGGGCAGGGGGAGCACAGCCTGCTGGACGGTGTCTCAGCGGCATTGCCGGCGCTGGCACAGGCCCATGAGTATGACGCGCGTGCCCGCCGGGTAGGCTTTGACTGGTCGAGTGAGCGGGGAGTGGTGGAGAAAGTGCAGGAGGAGATCGGCGAAATACTGACTGCCACCACGACGGAAGAACACTTCCGGGAGATCGGCGACCTGCTCCTGATCATCGCGGTGTGGGCTAGATGGTTGAAAGTGAATCCAGAGGATGCATTGCGGGCCGCTAATCGGCGCTTCTATAACCGGTTCACGTATATTGAGCGCAAGGTGCGCGAGCAGGGCCGGGAACTGAAGGCACTCAGCCCTGACGAGTTGGATGCTCTATGGAATGAAGCCAAACAGGCCGTCCATTAGCGAGGCCGCTAACGCTAAATTGCATTTCTGTGATGACAAGATACAAGACGGGTCTGCTGTTTTCGGCAGACCCGTCTTGTTAGTCAGTCGGGGCGGGCGGACTTGAACCGCCGACCTCACGGACCCGAACCGTGCGCGCTGGCCACACTGCGCTACGCCCCGAGCGCCCACAGTATAACGCATCCGCAGGACGATGACAAATTGACGCAATATGGCATCAGGGGGCAGTCTGCATCCGCCCGCAACTGCCCCCTAGAACCTGTCTTTATCCCCAGAAGCTTACTCAGCCGGCTCCTGCTTAGAGCGAGCGCTGTCAGCCAGCCCCAGCAACCCCACGTCCAACTTGGGCGCATGGGCCCTCTCTTCCTCACGCCCAAAGCGGATCACCTCGCCGGTATCTGTGATCGCCTCGACTGCCAGACCCAGACTTTGCAGTTCCTTGACCAACACACGGAAGCTGGCTGGAATACCCGGCTCCTCAATTGGCTCGCCTTTCACAATCGCCTCGTAGGTCTTCACGCGCCCCTGCACATCGTCACTCTTGATGGTCAACATCTCCTGAAGCGTGTGCGCGGCCCCATAGGCTTCAAGCGCCCAGACCTCCATCTCGCCGAAGCGCTGACCGCCAAACTGTGCCTTGCCACCGAGCGGCTGTTGAGTCACCAGGGAGTAGGGGCCTGTTGAGCGGGCATGTACCTTATCTTCAACCAGATGTGACAGCTTCAGCATGTGGATCACACCGACTGTGACCGGACGTTCAAACGGCAAACCAGTCCGACCATCATACAGAATCTGCTTTCCAACGATGGGCATCGGCTGACCCGTCTCAAACTCTACCTGTTCAGCCTGTGCCCGTAATTCTTCATACGATGTCTGCGGGTCCACTTCAACCCCCAGACTGGTCAGCCACAGCCGTAAGCAGGCCTCGATGGCTTGCTGATCAGCTTGCTGGCGAAGGGTGGGTGGACGTGGATCATCTTCAAAGACCAGCAATTCGTCCGGGTTGTACCCGCGCTCAAGTAACCATTCCCTCAGTACGGAACGCCGTGCATAGACTTCGTCAAGGGCCAGCCGTTCGCGGTCATACCGCCCATCCTGCCCAAGCCATGCGTCAATGTACAGACTGCGAGCCTCATCGTCATCCTTAAGGGCATCCGGATCGTAGCCGTATTGCTTCAGCCACTCCCAAGCATCACCGGTCACCTGCTTCCATGCTTCATCAATCATCCATGCACGGGCCAGTTCTGCTTCGATCTCCGATTCGGTCGCGCCGTCAAACACCGGACTGATGGCTCTGAAGCCCAAGCGAGAGGCCGCCCAGCCCAGGTGGGTTTCCAGTATCTGACCAATGTTCATACGCCCCGGCACGCCCAGCGGGTTGAGAATAATGTCGACTGGTGTGCCGTCTTTCAGGAAAGGCATATCCTCGATGGGAACTACCTTTGAGATGACACCCTTGTTCCCATGGCGGCCAGCCATTTTATCGCCTTCGGTCAGCTTGCGGCGCTGGGCCACACTAACACGTACCATCTGCTCAACGCCTGCCGGCAAGTCACGATGCTCCTTGCGTGTAAAGACACGCACGTCTACCACTTTGCCCTTTTCGCCATGCGGCAAGCGCAGTGAACTATCTTTCACCTCGCGGGCCATCTCCCCAAAGATCGCCCGCAGTAACTTCTCCTCTGGGCTGAGTTCCTTCTCACCTTTTGGCGTGATCTTGCCAACGAGGATGTCATTTGGGCCGACATCAGCGCCAATACGCACAATGCCATGCTCATCGAGGTCTCTGAGCGCATCTTCACCCACATTGGGGATGTCCGGTGTGATCTCCTCCGGCCCCAGCTTGGTATCACGCGCTTCAACCTCGTGCTTCTCAATATGAATGCTGGTGAACTTATCTTCGCGTACCAACCGCTCAGAGATCAGCACGGCGTCTTCATAGTTACCGCCATCCCATGACAGGAAGGCACACAGCACATCATGTCCTAGGGCCAGTTCCCCATGATGGGTTGATGAACTGTCAGCAATGACATCGTTCTTACGAATGAACTGCCCCTTATAAACAACAGGACGCTGGTCAATGCAGGTGCTTTGGTTGGAGCGCTGGTACTTGCGGAGCTTATACACACGCTCCCTGCCGTCAATCTGACGGACCACTACCCGGTCTCCGGTGACGCTCAAAACCTCGCCATCCTCTTCAGCCAGAATGACCTGCCCGGAGTCGCGGGCCGCCTGTCGTTCCATGCCGGTACTCACAATCGGCACATCCGGGTTGAGCAGAGGGACAGCCTGTCTCTGCATGTTGGAACCCATCAGAGCGCGGTTAGCATCGTCATGTTCGAGGAAGGGAATCAGAGCGGCGCTGATCCCAACAATCTGGCGCGGGGCAATGTCAATGTAATGGACGCGTTCAACTGGCGAGAATCTGAACTTCTGATTCTCACGCACCGAGACACGCTCGCGTTCAAAGTTGCCGTAATCGTCCAGACGCGAGTTAGCCTGCGCGATGGTATAGCGATCCTCTTCATCAGCAGAGAGATAGACTACCTCATCCGTGACAAAGGGCACTAAGCGGATGCTCTCCACATTGAGATTGGAGAGTCTGGCAAACAGGGCTTCATCTACAAACTGCCCTTTTTCGGCGATCTTTGTTTCACCCTCAAAGACGTCCTCAGCCAGCTTGCGGTGTAACAGACGGGGATCGCCCGGCTTCAGCGCGTTCAGTACGCGCCGATAGGGTGTCTCAATGAAACCGTACTCGTTGACTTTGGCATACGAGGCCAAACGACCAATCAGGCCAATGTTTGGGCCTTCCGGCGTTTCAATCGGGCAGATGCGCCCGTAGTGGCTATGATGCACATCACGCACATCGAAGCCGGCCCGTTCACGCCGCAGGCCGCCCGGCCCTAGCGCTGAGAGGGTACGCTTATGGGTCAGCTCAGCCAGCGGGTTGGTCTGGTCCATAAACTGCGAAAGCTGGGACGACCCGAAGAACTCACGGATAGCCGCCACAATGGGACGAATGTTGATCAGCGTGACTGGTGTCAGGCCTTCGCTCTCGCGGATGGACATGTGCTCGCGTATCACCCGCTCAGTACGACGCAGACCGATGCGCAGTTTATTCTGAATCAACTCGCCGACTGTCTTGACCCGCCGGTTGCCCAGATGGTCAATATCATCCGGCTCGACCAGCCCGTTGTTGATCATGATCATCCGCTCGATCAACTTGACAATGTCAAGCTTAGTAACCGTGCGGTGTGTCCGCCGAATCATCGTGTCGAGGTTCAGGCGCTGGTTCAGCTTGTAGCGCCCTACCCGTTCCAGATCGTAGCGGCGCTGATCAAAGAGCTGGGACACCAAATACTCGCGCGCATTGTCTAGTGTGGGCGGGTCACCGGGACGCATGCGCTTAAAGAACTCGATTAGAGCGGCTTCCGCAACCGTTTGATTGCCCTTGAGTTCCCAAGCCGGCTCCTGCTTCAGAGAGCCTAGGATGTAGTGATGATCGGGGTCATTATCCACCTCCGCAAACAGGGACAGCATCTCCTCGTCACTGCCCTCGTGGAGCGGAGACAGATCGTCCAAATTATCCGAGACGGCGGCCAGTGCACGGAGGAAGATCGTGATCGGAACGGTACGCTTGCGGTTAAACTTAAGCGTCAGATAATCACTCCGGCGTGTCTCAAACTCCATCCACGCGCCGCGATCGGGTATTAACTTGGCGGTTGCCAGTGTACGTCCAGTCGTCGGGTCTTTGTCGGCATCAAAATAGACACCCGGCGACCGGATCAACTGGCTGACAACGACCCGCTCTGTCCCATTAATGATGAAAGTGCCATTGTCTGTCATCAAGGGGAAGTCACCTAGAAAGATGTCTGAGGTGATCACCTCGCCGGTGGTGGTGTTCAGTAACGCCACCTTCACATATAGGGGCGAGGCATAGGTCATGTCCCGCTCAAGGCACTCCTCCTGATCGTACTTAGGCGGATCGAACCAGTACGTCAGCCCGAGCTGACGGGACTCTTCAGTATCGCTGGGGAAGAAAAGCTTCAACGTCCCGTTGAAGCTTTCGATGGGGGAAATCTCGTTGAAAAGCTCTGTCAGCCCCTCTTTGGTAAACCAGCGGAACGACTCAAGCTGGACCTCGATGAGTGTAGGCAGTGTATGAACATCTGCAATGCGTGCATAAGACTTCCGACCCAGTTCACGCAACATTCAGCTTCTCCTCATGCGCACGGGTAAAAGTGCTCTAGGCAACACAAAACAAGGAACCACCCTTGTATGGCCCTTGCTTGCCTGTGTTGCCCTCCTAGGCCAGACACTATAACTGCTCTGTCCTTGACAATCGTGAATTGTAATTGTATCAGAAGTTCCGCTATAGGTCAATAACTTTTTTCGGGGGGGAGTGGATAAGTATCTGACTACGAGAATGATCCTTATCCATGTCAAGACTACATGTACCCGTTATCTTATCCACTCCCTTGTCTTTTGCGATTGACAAATTGACCCTTCCCTGTTTGACAGCCCTGTAGCGAATGCTTAAGATTACATCGTTCTGGGAGCAGACAGGCTGGAGAGACATGACTGAATCAAACACAGGATACCCTAAAAGCCCGGAGGGGCTGACTGGCTGGCTGCGTCGAGTGACGCGGGGGCCAATTGAACGGCTGGCACGTGCTTTCATCTGGCTGGGCTTGGGGCCGGATGTATTGACCTTTATGGGTCTCATCTTGGCGGGTTTGACGGGTTATCTCGCGGCTCAGGGGGCTTATACACGTGCCGCGCTGGTCTATTTGGTGGGTGCTCCGTTCGATGCAATGGACGGCGCAGTGGCACGGGTCAGCGGCAAGGCCAGCCGGTTTGGGGCACTGCTTGACTCAACACTTGATCGTTACGGAGAAGCTTTGGTGCTGACTGGTCTGGGGTACCATCTGGCCCGTGAGGGACAATGGACGGGATTGGTATTGGCCTTCGTAACTTTGCTTGGCTCGGTGATGGTCAGTTATGTAAGGGCGCGTTCGGAGGGGCTAGGGATTGAGAACAAGGTAGGGTTGCTGACGCGGGTAGAGCGTGTGATCGTCATGCTGATCGCCTTGTTCACCGGTCAGGTGGTGATCGGCCTATGGGTGCTGGCGATCCTGACTCATGTGACGGTTGCACAGCGGGTGTGGCATGTCTTTCGGGCTACCCGCGATGAACGCGGATGAGCGGCGGGGTAAACCATGCAGGTAACACGTTATGGGATTCAAGTTGGGCTGGTGACATTCAGCTTCTTTGGCCTGATCCTGATCGCGGCGGTGGCCATTGGATGGTATGTGGCTCAGCGGGAGGTCAAGCGGTGCGGTCAGGAAGCTGGGCTGGTAATTGATGTGCTGACATGGGGGCTGATTCTGGGCATTGTGGTTGGGCGGCTGTTCTACATCCTGAATCCTCCGCCCTCTGTGGCCGCAATTTACGACCGACGGTGGTATCTGCTCCATCCCTTTGATCTCCAGATCGGCCCGTTGGCGATCTGGAGCGGAGGGCTGGGCGTGGCAGGTGTGTTGGTCGGGGCAGTGCTGGGGGCTGTGATCGTCCTGCGCCGCCGCCGTGTTGATCTACGCCTGTGGGCTGATATGCTGGTAAAGGGTCTGCTGGCAGGGCTGACTGTTGCTCCTTTTGCCAATCTAGTCAACGAGCAAATGATGGGGCCGCCGGCAACTGTGCCTTGGGGGATAGTCATCCAGCGCAGGGTGCCGCCCTATGACAACCTGACGCTGTATCCGCCTGAGACATGTTTTCATCCCACGCCGGCTTATCTGTCCCTCTGGGCATTGGTGTCACTGATAATTGTCTGGTGGGTAGAGCGGCGATGGGCCGCCCGCTTGAGGACAGGCGATCTTTTTTTGCTGGCGACCATCGTCTATGTGCCTGGCCTGTTTGCGGCGGACTTCCTCAGAATAGATGTCAGCCGCTCATTGTTTGGGCTGACGGGAATGCAGGTGCTGGCAATCCTGATCATGATCGGGGCACTCGTAGCAGGTATCTTGCGGCTGGTACGGGACAGGCAGACGGCTTTTCTGTCCGGTAAGGAGGGATGAGCTGTAACTGCCGCCTATAGGATGAAAACCCCATTGTGAGAGGCAGATATTGGGGATACGATCTCTGTATACTGGTAGCCCGTTAGGAAAGTGTCGTAACGTGATGATCGAGACAGATGGCCTGACCAAGCATTTTGATGAGTTTGTGGCCGTTGAAGATGTTTCCCTGGCCGTCCATGCCGGTGAGGTGCTGGCTTTGCTGGGGCCAAACGGCGCTGGCAAGACAACCACCGTCCGCATGCTGACCTCTATTCTCATCCCAACACGTGGAACGGCACGTGTGGCTGGCTATGACATAGTCACGCAGGCTGAGCAGGTTCGTGCCAGTGTGGGTGTCCTGACGGAGAGTCATGGCCTGTACTTGCGCATGAAGGGACGGGAGTACCTCGATTTCTTCGGCCAATTGTATTCTATGGATGAGGCTAAGCGGCGCAGGCAAGGCAAGGCTCTGGCTGAGCGGTTTGGCCTGCACGATGTGCTTGATCGGCGCATCGGGGAGTATTCCAAAGGGATGCGCCAGAAGCTGGCTCTCATCCGCTCGATGATGCATGATCCGCCCGTATTGTTGCTGGACGAGCCTACTTCGGCGATGGACCCCCACAGTGCCCGTCAGGTGCGCGATGCTATCCGCGATCTGCGCAAGGATGGCCGCGCAATTATCCTCTGTACACATAATCTGGCTGAGGCGGAAGAGCTGGCCGACCGTATTGCTATCATTCGCCGCGGGCGGATCATTGTACAGGGGACGGCTTTGGAACTAAAAGCCCGTCTGCTTGGCCCTCCCCTGCTGGAACTGCGCTTTGTGAACAACCCGGATGGTTTTGTGGAGCGGCTCAGCGGGCTGGTTGAAGTGGAAAGCAGTGGGCATAACTGGGTGCGCTACCGGGTTGCTGACCCACAAACGATCAACCCGCAGGTGCTGGCGATAGCGGCGGAGCACCAGATGAAGGTAGTGACTCTGAGTGAAGTACCTCAGAGCCTGGAAGAAGTCTATTTGCGCGTGGTCAGTGAGGGCTAAGGCATCTAAAGTCATGCCGGCAGGGTATATATTTTGTGATGGGAATGGAAGAAGTGGAACATGGCAACGTTAGCGTCACCTGTTGAACAAACTCAAAGCCGGACCAGCCTGCACCATCAGATGCAGATGCTGTGGTGGAATCTCAGCCGGGCCTTGATCGTTACCCGGCGGGAAGTGCTCGATATGTTCCGTGACTGGCGTATTATCGTGCCGGCGGCTTTGCTGACTATGATCTTCCCTTATATTGCCAACTGGGGCGCCGGGCGGATGGTGCGCTGGGTGCAGGAGTATGGCGCGGACATCGTTGGGGAGAGGCTGGTGCCTTTTCTGTTGATGGTGGTGGGCTTCTTCCCTATCACTTTCTCCCTCGTGATTGCGCTGGAAACCTTTGTCGGTGAGAAGGAACGCCGTAGTCTTGAGCCATTGCTCTCTACTCCGCTGACTAACACCCAGCTCTATCTTGGTAAGACGTTGAGCGCCACTATCCCGCCGGTAGCGGGGAGCCTGCTGGGTATCACCGTCTATTTGCTTGGGGTGAAGGGGAATATCAACTGGGCACCACCGACTGTCCTGCTGATACAAGTGATATTGCTGACAGTGTTGCAGGCTCTGGTGATGGTATCAGGCGCGGTGATCGTCTCCGGCCAGACAACTAGTGTCCGGGCGGCGAACCTGCTGGCAAGTTTCATCATCATCCCCATGTCCTTCCTGATTCAAGCTGAGGCGCTGATCATGTTCTGGGCTGAATATGGGGCGCTGTGGTGGATCATTGTGGGGCTGGTTGTCCTCGACATTGTCCTGACTCGAATGGGGGTGCGCATCTTCAACCGCGAGGGTCTGCTTGGAAAGGAGATGGATGAGCTTAACCTCGGCTTGGGTATTAAAAAGCTGGTGAGGCTGGCGCTGGCCCGCCGCAGGGAAGGCCCTCGTCGGAATGCGTGGCAATGGTATCGCGATGAAGTGCTGGGCACAGTGGGACGCTCATGGGGGGCGATCCTGCTGGTAGTTGGTGCGCTCGCAGGGGCTTACCTGATCGGCCTTCGTTACGCTGACGTGTATCGCATTCCCCCTCATATCTTCATTGTTAACAACTGGTATCAGCGCTTCTTAGATGTGCTGGGTGAGAGTGGCCTCCATGGGGTAGGTGGTGTATTATTGGTGCTATTGCAGAACTGGCGGGTTCTGGCGGTCGCCTCGCTGTTGGCAGTGTTCTCTTTCGGTGTACTGGCGGTCCTGATCCTGATGGTGCCTGTTGCACTGGTAGGCTATTTGGTTTCTCAGATGGCAATGGCAGGGATGGACCCCATGGTGCTGTGGGCGGCGTTGATCCCGCACAGCATCATCGAGTTGCCTGCCGCGATTCTTGCCGGTGCAGTGGCCATACGGGTGGGGGCAAGTATTCTCGCTCCCCCGCCGGGCAAGACAGTGGGAGAAGGCTGGCTTGAGGCACTTGCGGATGCAGGCCGGCTGTGGATTACACTGATTCTGCCATTGTTGGTGATAGCGGCTGTCGTTGAGGTATATGTTACACCTTATCTGGTAGGTCTGGCAGCAGGGGGCGGGTAACTGCACAAGACGAGAGGAAGCAAACGTATGCCCAGACTTGTCATCCTCGGCTCGGCCTCTGCTGTGCCGGATGCTGATCACGAAAATACCCACATGGTGTTGCAGGGCGAGCATGTATCCGTCATGATTGATTGTACAGGACGCCCGCTCGTAAATCTCAAGAAGATAGGGATGGGTATTGAAGACCTTGCAGACTTGATCCTCACCCATTTCCACCCTGATCATGTTGGGGCTGTCCCCAACCTGCTGATGTCCCTATGGCTGGTTGGACGGTCGGCCCCCTTGCGGATTTACGGCCTGCATCATTGTCTGCAACGTGTTGAGGACCTGATGGCCGCTTTTAGCTGGGAGGAGTGGAAAGGGTTCTTCCCGGTTGCCTTTCATCACCTTCCGGAACGTGAAGGGATACTGGTGCTGGATAACCAAGACTTTCAGATTTACGCTTCACCAGTGCGCCATTATGTGCCTAACATTGGGCTACGGGTGCTGGTCAAGCAGACTGGCTTTGTCTTTGCTTACTCGTCGGATACTGTTCCCTGTCCAGAGACTGTCCGGCTGGCACATCAAGCTGACCTGCTGATCCATGAAGCTACCGGAGATGAGCCGCTTGGCCACTCTAGTGCGGCGCAAGCCGGAGCTATCGCTGAGGAGGCTGGAGTCAAGCGCCTGGGGTTAATCCATTATCCGGTCTGGGAGGCAGATTCCAGCCATCTAGTGGCGGAGGCCCAGACGACCTTTAAGGGGCCTGTCTTCCTGTGTGAGGATTTCATGTCCATTGAGTTGGACGGCAGTAACTGACCAGAACCTGTAGAACTGAAGGGGCGCTGGTCCGCATGAGGGACTAGCGCCTTTATCATTGGGGGTGAATGGCGTCAGGGTGAAATGACTCGGGCCTTAGCCAATGAAGTACAAATGCCGGCCTGAACTTTATTTCCATGGTGAATGCACGAATGTAAACTCAGGGTTGTTTTTCAGGCCCCTTGATCAACTTGCAGGTGGCATGCAGGAAGCTGAATTCCCCGCGCGGCGGCATGAGTTCCAGCACCTCAACAATCTCAAACTCATACTGACCGAGTGTGACATGGTCGCCTACCTGAGGTGGTTTATCGGCATTAGCAATCGCACCGGGATGTTCGCCGCCGATCACGACATAGCTGACTTTGTAGATCATGATAGGTTTTCCTCCTTGCCTACAGGGGGTCGATCAGGCCTTCAGATCACGGTGGCGCAGTTTGAACGAGAGATCGGCGGCAATATTGCGCATGATCCGATACCCGATCTCGGTGTTATTCTCGCACAGGCTTTCAAATGCTTCGCGCGAGACGGAGGCAATCACAGTATGATCGGTGGCGGCCCGCACAGTCGCAGAACGTGCGCCCCGATCAATCAGTGCCATCTCGCCGACAGACTGCCCCGGCCCAAGGTTGACGATGATACGTCCTTGAGACGGGTCTCCGGCGCTGACGATCACTTCGACAAAGCCTTCGCGAACGAGGTAGAGGCGATCTCCTTCATCGCCTTGTGAAAAAAGGACTTCTCCCTGCTTCAGTTCCCGCTCTTCGAAGATGCCGGCAAGTTTGGCGAGCTGTTCCTCATTCAGGCCGGAGAACATCTCCACACTGCTTAATAATTTGATCAGCTCCACGGTTGTGCCCTCGCTTGTGGATAATTGAATACCAAAGATTGCGTTGAGAACGAGATAGGTCTTGTCTGCATTGTACTCTTGGTTTAGGGATGAGGGCAAGAAGGTATATCCTGTCATTTCCTCGAATATGCCTATTACGCTTGACGGCTTTGGTCACCTGCGTTACAATAGCAGCATATTGAACATATGTTCTTATTAGAGCGGCGAGCGAATCGGTGAGAGCGAAAGACAACAAAGAACCCCTCATACCAAAGGGCAAATCCCCTGTACCTTCTAAGCCGCCTATACCCCCTGCAAGGCGTAAGCCGCGTTTGCGGGTCGTGCTACTGGAAGTGTTGTTTTTCCTTGCATTGGCGACGTTTGGTTTCAGTGTCGTTTCGTCCCTGCTACAGCCTGAGGGGGAGGAGAGAGTCCTTGTTCTTCCTTCCTTTCTACAGGCACAGGTCAGGGAGGTTCAAGCCGCTGGATTGTATGAAGCGCCCAGTCATCGGCCAACCCCTGCCCCATCCCTTTCGCCGATATTTATGCCTTCTGTGCGATACTGGGAGGAGAACCTCCTCCGCTGGGGGGCAGAGTATGGAATTGATCCCAACCTTGCGGCGACTGTGATGCAGATCGAGTCATGTGGTGATCCCGCCGCCGGGTCGCGTGCCGGGGCGATTGGCCTCTTTCAGGTGATGCCGTTCCATTTTGAAGAAGGAGAAGACCCTTACGACCCGGATACTAATGCCCGGCGCGGGCTGGAATATCTGGCACGCGGGTTAGAGCTTTCGGGTGGTCATGCCGGGCTGGCACTGGCGGGTTACAACGGCGGCCACGCTGTGATCAACAGAGGCTATGAGAGATGGGCTACAGAGACACAGCGGTATTACCGCTGGGGGAGTGGTATTTATCGTGAGGCCTCTGCTGGATGGGATAGCAGTCCTACCCTGGCCGCGTGGCTGGCCGCTGGCGGGCAGTCTCTGTGTGATCAGGCTGAAGAAAGGCTGGGACTGGTTGAGCCTTCTGACTGAGCGCAGATAAGAGGCCTGTTGTATGATCAAAACGAAGAAGGACGAGAGGAGTGCGTCCTTCTTCGTTTGTATGTCTCGTGGATCACTTGTCAGGCGGCACGATGGGGCGTGCGCTCCCCTCGATGATGGGGCCGTGCCCCGACCCCCCTCCACCTCCTGAAGTCCCTTGATCTCCCTTTGCGATGTCCTGCATGAACTTTTTGATCCCATTCCAGACCGTGCCGCTGACAAACTTATCGGCCTTATCGAGCAGGTCCTTCATGGACTGAAGGACATCTTCGTCACCGTCCCAGTGTTGGCGCAGGATGTCTTCGCCTGCCTGTCCCATCATTTTGACTACTCGGTTCAGCGCGATCATGCCGACGATGGCGTCGTCAATCAGGCCGGCAGGACCCATCACAGCTTCCGGCATCAAGTCAACCGGGATGATGATATAGGCTGAGGCCGCGGCGATCTCCGCCTTCAGCGTGGCGGAAACACGGGCATCACCCATCAGACGGACAAACAAGGCCATAATGTCAGGCACAAGCAGAATATACTTGGTGACTTCTTTGCCTGCCCCGGCACCCTGTGCCCACCTGACAATCTTACCCCGTACCCGCTGGTAGAAATCCTGTGCCTGCATGGCGTTATATTCTGTAGGCACAGGCATAACCGCCTTCGGCTCTACCGAGGGCGGCTTATCAATGTCCAAGTAGTCGTAGTTCAGACCTCGTATCGGATCAGACCCCCAGGGGGCTGGGCCGGATGGAACTTTCTTCTTCTGCTCTGGCATGTAACTCACCTCTTGCTTTCTTCGGCTATACCCTGCCCGTGGTGAAAAGGCAGGAAGTGCTGGCCTGCACTTAGAAGATACCCCGCACAACCAATAATACACCAATCAACGCCAGCGGAATGCCGACAACAGCCCCGATCACAGTCAAACAGATCACGATGCCAACGATCATTAGTGCCAGCCCCATGACAACTGCCGCTAACCGGCCCGTTGCTTCCAAGATCAAGCCGGCTAACCGCCAGACGGCCCAAAAAGGCCATAACAATACAGGTATCCTATGCCTATGCTCTCGGACTGACATTTCCCATTCCTTTGCCATGAAGTTAGCGCTCATCCTATTTATACGCACAATCGGGGCAAAGGTTGCCAGCAGGCATTTCCAGCATCTGATAGCCGCCTATGAAAAGGGGCTTTTTGTCAGAAAGCCCCAAGCTAAAAGCATGACAGCAATGAGTAGGATATGAATGATAAGCGCTAGCGCTATAGTGAGTGAGCCTAGATAGGGAGAGGTCTTTCTTATCAACTGTTGCTCAGTACAGGAACATTGTAAGGTGAGGTTTACTAAAAGTATCCTTTTGCACCAAGAGGCCTTAAAAACAGCCGCCCTCCACTACAAAGAGGGCGGCTGTTCATGTGATGGCAAGTGAATAGGCTCTTAACCAGCCGCAGAAGAAAGTTGTTTCTCTTTTTGGCGGTGTAATTCGTCCAGTTGGGCACGGACTTCAGAGAGCCGCTTGCCATGCAGGGGGTAGAACCGCAGTGCAAAGACTGTCACCAGTACAGCCAGAATGGGTGCGCCGGCCATCAAGAAGCGGAATCCCCATACTGCCGACACGGGCTGTACCGGCACGGGTACGCCTTCAGAGGGAGCGATATAGCCCGTCAGGGGAAGAATGGTAGCAATCAAGATAGCTTCGGCAGAGAATGCCAGCCGGATGATCGCTCCGTTCATCCCGAAGAACATCCCTTCGCGTCGGTGCCCGACGATCAACTCGTCCTCGTCAATCACATCTGAGATCAGCAGGTCAGACAGCATCAGCAGGCCGGGCAGACCCAGTACCAGCGTGCATGTCCCGATGATGGCTGTGGTGAAGTCAAATGCAACCAGCACAATGATCAGACCGGGGATGAAAGCGAGTGAAGCGTAAATCCATGCCCGGCGTGACCCAATGCGCTGGGTGATCTTCGTCCAGACAAACATAGCCGGGATTGAGAGGATGAACGGCACTCCTAACAGCAGTGACTCCTGCAGGGCGGCACTGAGGCCGCCGGGGATATCGGTCAAACGGATGACATACTTGGCGTAAAATGGAAGTGCCGCCACCATGATGTTGAAGATAAACTCTTTAGCCAGATTAGCCAGCAGAAACCAGCGAAAACTGCGGCTGGTCAGGCTGGCCTTGAGTGCTTTGAAAAGAGGCAGACCTTTTTCGGCCTGATGAAGCTCAGGTTGCTCGCGACTGCCCAACAGTGAGACAAAGAAAGAGACGGCTGTCACAGCGCCAAATGTCAGGGCCATGCCGGTCCAGCCGAGTTGATCGATCACGATGGGAGTCAGTGCCAGTGCCAGAATCAACCCTAGAATGCTGAACACCTGCCGCCAGCCGGATACAGCCGCCCGCTCTCTCAGATCGGGCAACATCTCCGGGAAGAGCGCCGTCCAGGCGATCACAACCAGTGTCCATAATGTATCGAAGGCAAATACGGTTAAGATGAAATAGGCGACCAACAACCATGTATCCACCTGCCGGGGTGGTGTCCACATGAGGATAAAGAATACCGCCATCGGCAGGGTGGCAAATGCGATGTACGGGATACGCCGTCCAAAGTGTGAGCGGGTGTTGTCACTTAACTGCCCCATCAGCGGGTCGTTGATCGCGTTCCACAGCCCGTAGATGAACCATACTGTGCCGATCAGCGCGGCACTGATGCCGATCTCATCAATGTAAAGAAATTGGATACGGTTGTTGAAGGCTTGATAAGAGAGCGCTGCGCCAAGTGAACCGGCGGCATAGGCGATCTTCTGCCAGCCTTTTAGTGATTGCCTGTTCATGAAACCTCCTCTTGGGGGAGCACTGTGAGATGTAATGAAGAAGACTATAAGCCACTGGAAACTATTTTACTATTCAATACGATTCAGTGGCCGGATCGGGAATGGCGGGGGTATGATCAAGGGGTAGGTAATTCCCACGATGCCGACTTTTCATCGTCATTCTGACCTACTTTCCTCACTTGGAGTGATAGCTTTGAACGAGCCACAGCCGCAGTCATCTATCAACCAGCTTGTACAGGAGATTAATGAACTGGAACGTCAGTTAAGTGAGTTGAAACGCAATGTGCCTATGCACTCGGCCTCCGTGTCACAACTGATGCGTATCGAGGAACTGGAGGAAGAATTGACAGCTAAGAAGGCCAAGCTTGCCAGCCTGAGGACTTAACCCACTTATCTAAGAGGGATAACGATCTGCTGTCCGGCAGGGTTACCCGCAGAATCCAGCACGTCTACTCCCTGCACCTCACCATCCCGCAGGGAGTACATGGCAATCACCAGGTAATAATCACCATTGATGGGAGCATCCTCAGCAATGGACAGGCTGACCGCTGTCGTGATCTGGTCGCCGGTGTGCCACGACGCGGTTCGCAAAAAGGGCCTGTCCTCCTGCGCCCAGCGTTGCCAGTCGTTGGTAAAAAGCTGAACTGTGAACATATAGTCGGTTGAGGTAGCTGGTATCTCACGCACCTGCCATGTGAGTAACAGGAGCAGTCTTTCACCGGCAGTGAGCAGACTGCGCAGGTTGGCTGTCTCTGGCGCAATGTCTATCAGGTCTATCCCGTTTGAGAGGCTTGCCTGTGGCATGCCCTGATAAGTCTGTGGCGGCGGGCGAACCTCAATGGTGTATGACCCATCGGGGTTCGTGTTGATCCATACATACGTGCTGGCAGGCGCTACCTCCATGTCGTCTCCTTCGAGCAGATAGGGGTTGAAGTCGCCCAGCAGCGCATCAAACTCTGCCGCGCCGCCTTCGTAGTCGGGGTCATCACCAGTCGTGTGTATCACGATGGGCAGATGTTCCGGTCCGGCAAACTGCCGGGCTAAGCGTGCTGTCTCCCAGATTTCACGTGCCGGGATGCCATGCCCCCCGTAGGTTCTCTGGACGCTTACAAAGCGCAACATTCCGAAATACTCGACTGATTGCCAGCCGATCAGAGCCGCCAGCCATGCTGTACCTGCCCCAACCAGCAAAACAGCCCTCTTTTTATGCGGCAGGCGGGCTTTCAGCCAATCATAAGCGGCTACGAAGAAGATGGCAAGCATAAGATGCTGGGCTGGGTAGAGCTGGATGAAGTGGTGAGGGAAGATTGCTCCGCGTGAGGCTGTCCACATCCCCACCGGCAATAGGAACCACAGAGTCAGCAGGGTGTAGCGTGCCCGTGAAGCAGGGAAGGGGGGAGACCCGTCCGTAGCCACAGCAGAGCTTTCGGTCTTGTGCGGGGGCAGGATCGCCATAGCGGCTACGTACCCCAAGCCGGCAAAAATGAAACCCATCTCGCTCAGGTCGAGGAAACTCAAGTCAGGGAGCGGCAGGCTGGCGTAGTAATCCATGAAGCGGTTGCCTGCAAGGGCATGAAACTGATAGCCTGTGGCGATCTGAGCGGCATACTGGAGGGACAGGAGGGAAATGGGCGCCTGATTGATAGGCTCTCCTGTAGAAGATAGGGCTGTACCGGCCAGCGTCTGGGTGGAGAGAATACCGGCTATATAGGGCGCCATCAGCACAAACATGCCGGCCAGCCCAAGCAAAGCCCTTCCCCATTCTTGGCGGGTGGCAGGCCGGATCGCCTTGAGTGAACGCGGGTGCAGGATCAGCGCCAGACCCAGCACCCCTGCAAAGGCTATGCCTCCCAGATGCAGTCCCATCAGCGCGCCCAGTGCAACCAGCACCCAGGGGAGTGACCTCTTGTCGCGCTCGGCGATCAATGCATACAAGGCCAGCATGAACCCCAGCGTGACCGCCGGCAGATTCTGTGACCAGATTTTTCGGCTATAGAAAGTAGCCCACGGGGAAGCGGCGAACAGCACAGCGGCGATCAGCCCGACGCGCTCATTGAAGTAGCGGCGCCCCAGTACGAATGTCAGCCAGACAGCAATCACCCCCAGCGCACCAAGGAACAGGACAGCTAAAGACGGGTCGCGGGTCACGCTAAAGGGGATCGCCAGCAGGTAAACAGTCAGCGGGGGGTGGGGAATGCCCAGACTAGATGTCACACCGCGCGTTGGCCATACTCCCTCATGGATGAAAGCCAACGCGCGGCGGGCAACTGTTGCCTCGTCATATTTAAACTCGGTGATGCCCGGCCAGCTCAGACGCATGACGGCCGCAAAGATCAAGACTGCCGCCAACAGCCATTGGGTCAGAGGAGATACAGGAGGCCGGGTAGATGGTGACAAAGCCGGCCTCAGGCTTGTTGGACGAATTGATGGCCGGCCTCTGAGCCGGGCGTTTCGGTAAGCAACTCCAGGGCATGGGGAAGCACCGGCAAAATGACTTCCAGTCCCTCTCTGACTGCCTTAGGGTTGCCGGGCAGATTAACGATCAAGGTCCGAGCGCGAATGCCGCTTATTGCCCGTGACAGCATGGCGTGCGGCGTGATCCGCAGGCTGGCCGCACGTATAGCTTCAGCGATACCGGGCGCTTCCCGCTCAATGACAGCGCGGGTAGCCTCTGGCGTGACATCACGCGGGGCAAAGCCGGTGCCGCCGGTCGTGATAATCAGATCAAGATGGAGTTCATCAACCCAGCGTGTCAACTGGCTTTTAATATATTCCCGCTCATCGGGGATAGTGGCCATATGCGTGACCCGCCAGCCCAGCCGCCCTTCAATGATGCTTTTGATCAGCGGCCCGGACACATCATCCATCTTTTGGGCATAGGCCCGGTCGCTGATTGTCAGGATACCAACTTGCACAGCTTTAATCCTCATCCTCTAAGCCCAGCAGTTCGCGCCAAGCGCTGTGGACACTGTCTTGGACGCCTTCCTCAGTAACGCCGTAATAGATGCGCGTTTTGCCGTCAGTGCGCTGAGCCAGATCATAACGGGTCTTGCCTGCACGTGTATAACTCTGGATCAGGGCAATATCGCCATGCCACTTCAGCTTGCTAAGATCAACCGTCTTGTTTTCGACCTGCGTGATGGCATAGTGCCACAGTTTACGGGCCGATTCGCGTGTCACGTTGCGGACAATATTCCCGTTGCGCAGATCGCGGACATGGTGGTAGTAGGTATCGTTACGTTTTTCGGTGGCGATTACTTCAACCCCGGTGCGTGGAGCCTCGATCAGGTCACCGGCTGTATTGTCCTTCTGGGAGGGTGTCTCCTCAATTTCGGGCGGGCATGGTTGGTTGGCCTGCACCCTCCGATTACGAAGCACCAGTTGCACGATCTCGTCCCGCACTGCGAGGCTGGTCTCGGTTTCGTCCCGCACATAGATTTTGTTCTCATCAATGGCGTACGGCGGGTCATCCCCTGCCGGGACCTGCACACGGATCACAGGGACGCCTTCCGTCTGAAGCACATCTACCTGAATTTCAAGCGGGGGGGTGAGCTTGCGCTGTATCTCGGCCTTAAGCTGTTCCACAGCCCGGTTAATGTTGGGGACGCCGACCGGCTTCACCTTTGGGTTGCTTGAAACGCCGATATAGAGAGTCCCGCCGTTGGTGTTCGCCATGGAGCAGATGTCAGTGATAATATTGTAGAGCCGCCCTCCGCGTGTTTCCATACTCTCATGAAAGGCTGTGACAATCGAAGGGCCTTGCTGACGGGCCGCTAATACATGGTCATAAGGCGGGGTCGTAGCCCCCTGATAGGGGCGGGTGCGGGCGAGGTCACTGCCTGTAAGGACCTCATACAGCGCTTCAAAACTCAACTCCGGCAGAAGCACCTCAGTAACACGATCTCCAATGCCCAGATTCTTCGGGTTACGGGGGTCGCGTTCTAGACGGTGGGCATCTGACCCTTGAATACAGCGCATAGGGCGCGGGTATTCCGGCTTAGAGCCGTCAAAGAAGTTCGCGGTTGCACGCCTTCCGTGCCGGTCGAGATCAGTGACTTCAAGGGCGTGCAGGTTGGCGTCCTGTGTGTAAGCAATACGTGTCTGCCCGCCAAATGAAAGGCCAAGCATGGCAACCCCATGGCTTGTATTGGCGTGAGCCGCGATCACAATCCCGCCCGCCTCGCGGATAGCGGCATAGGCGGTCAGAACGTCGGCGGATGCCCCTACGTTGGTGTCGCCTGCATCGAGAGCCTCGGAGGGAATATTGAGATCAAGCAATAGATGCTCTAGATAGCGAATCTGGGTCTGGGGTGAGAAGATACCCAGAATATGAAAGCCGAATGTGGCTGTAAACTCGAAACCCGGCAGGATCAACATCTTCTCATACAGGCGGCGGTATTCGTTGAGACGATGTTGTTCGTCGGGGTTCATGCGCCCTAGTTGTTCCAGTTGTTCTAATAGGGCTATCTCCTCAGCTATCTGACGGTGGCCTCGTACTGTGTTGTGATCGGTCAGGGCGATGATATTCAAGCCGTGCCGCTCGGCCTGCTGGAGAATATCCAGATAAGAAACACCCGCCTGCTGATAATCCTTCGATGCGGGCGTGTGTAGATGTAAATCCATCCGGTACCACTGCATCCCGGAGTGTTTGTCTTTGCTCACATTTGTATTCCTTCCCTGAAAACTATGTGTCCTTAATCATGAACCAGTAAACCTGTGTCCTGTATCGGTGAGGCGGCCTTAACTATCCTTTTTCCCCAGCATTTCTTGGAGTATGGAGACTAGATCGAAGGGGTCGAAGGGCTTAATCAGAAATCTGTTGGCGCCGCAGGCGAGGGCTTCCTCTTCGACCTCCCTGCCGGAGGTCATGACAATGGGAACCTGCTTGAATTGTTCATCTGCGCGAAGTTGGCGGACGAAGTCAGTCCCCTCCAGGCCGGTAAGATGGTAGTCAACTAGAAAAGCGTCCGGCTGGACATCTTTTGCCTTCTGATAGGCTGTTGCCCCGTCAGGGGCGAGAATCACCTCGAAGCCGTCGAGTTCAAGCAGTGTCTGTAGCAGGTTAATAGTAATACGGTCATCATCAACGATCATGATTTTGTCTGGCAACTTATGACTCCTTCCCTCTCCTCACGTGGTTTGTGAGACGGGTTGATCAGTCTGGGCCTCAGGTTCACCTTCTTCCTCAGGGGATGCTATAGGCTCGCCCAAAGCCGCATCAAGTACCTGATCAACATTGTCTACCAGCACGAAGTGCATCTGTTGGCGCACTTCCTGGGGAATATCATCAAGGTCTTTTTCATTCCGGCGTGGCAGGATCACCGTGTCAAGGCCAAAGCGGTGAGCCGCCAGCACCTTCTCTTTCAGGCCGCCGATGGGCAGAACCTGCCCGCGCAAAGTGATCTCACCTGTCATGGCGACGTTACTGCGCACCGGTCGCTGGGTCAGCAGAGAGGCCAACGCAGTGGCCATCGTGATCCCTGCCGAAGGGCCGTCTTTGGGCACGGCGCCGGCTGGGACGTGCAGGTGAATATCGTATTTGTCGAACCAGTGGTCATCCACGCCGAGTTTAGCGGCGCGGGAACGTATGTAGCTCAGAGCCGCGCGGGCGCTCTCCTGCATCACATCACCAAGTTGGCCGGTCAGGATAAAGCCCTTCCCGCCGGGCATCCGGGCGGCTTCGACAAAGATCACATCACCGCCTGCCGGTGTCCATACCAGGCCGGTTGCCACACCCGGTATTGTGGTGCGCTCTTCGATCTCAGCAAGGTAATAAAACTTGGGCTTGCCTAGAAACTCGCGCACCTGCTCAGGCTCGATGATTACCTTGTCAGTCTTGCCTTCTGCGATGCGGGTAACCACTTTGCGGCAGGCCGCCCCGATCTCGCGTTCCAGATTCCGAACCCCTGCCTCGCGGGTATAGTCACGAATGATGGTCAGGATGGCCTCGTCAGTGAATTCAATTTCCTCAGGGCGCAGGCCGTTCTCTTTGATCTGGCGCGGCACAAGATATTCCTGCGCGATGCGGATTTTCTCGTTCTCTGTGTAGCCTGAAAGCTGGAGAATCTCCATCCGGTCACGCAGGGGGCCGGGGATTGGCTCCAGCATATTGGCCGTTGTAATGAACATCACCTGAGAGAGATCGAAGGCCACGTCAAGATAGTGGTCACGGAACTCAGCGTTCTGCTCCGGGTCGAGCACTTCCAGCAGGGCGGAGGCTGGGTCGCCTCTGAAGTCCATACCGAGTTTGTCTACTTCATCTAACATGATAACGGGGTTGCGGCTGCCCACCCGCCGCAGTGCCTGAATAATGCGGCCGGGGAGCGCCCCAATGTAAGTACGCCGGAAGCCTCGGATGTCGGCCTCATCACGCACGCCGCCCAAACTCATGCGGATAAACTTGCGGCCCATGGCGCGTGCAATCGAAGCACCTAGTGAGGTCTTACCTACGCCCGGAGGTCCCACAAAGCACAGGATCACACCTTCACGCTCACGGCGGATTGTGTCGGCCATTCCGCTCTCTGTTTCAGCCCGCTCTGAGGCCCGTTCCTGCCGTAGCTTGCGTACGGCCAAGAATTCGAGGATACGTTCCTTGATGTCCTCCAGATCGTAGTGATCTTCATCCAGCACCTGACGAGCGTGGGAGATGTCAAGGTTGTCAGGTGTGCTGACATTCCATGGCAATGATGTCAGCCAGTCCAAGTAGGTGCGGATGACACCATACTCGGCGGCGGCAGTAGGCAGTTTTGAAAGGCGATCCAGCTCACGGCGGGCCTCCTTTTCTGCCTCCTCCGACATGCCGGCTTGCTCGATCTTCTTGCGGAACTCCTCGATCTCGATCTGCTGTTCGTCGCCTTCGCCCAACTCGCGCTGGATAGCCTTCAGTTGTTCGCGGAGGAAGAATTCACGCTGGACCTTCTCCATTTCGGATTGGGCGTCGGCCCGAATCTTGCGCCCCAGCTCCAGCACTTCGAGTTCCTTGTCGAGCAGGCCCATCAGGACGCGCAGTTTCTCTGATACGTTGTCAATCTCTAGGATGCGCTGGGCGTCCTGAAGGTCAATCCGCATGTAGGTTGCTATCAAGTAGGCCAGTTGGAGCGGGTCCTCGATGTTGAGAATGGAGGCTGTCAGTTCGCCGGGCAGGCTGGGGACCAGATCGCCCAGACGGCGAAACTGGTCACTGACGTTACGCATGAGCGCTTCTGTCTCGATCCCTGTCTCAACTTGTTCCGGAATAGCCTTCACACGTGCTTTGAGGTAAGGCTCTGTCGCAACGTATTCCTCGATCTTGATGCGCGTCAGCCCCTGCACCAGCAGACGGATCGTGCCGTCGGGTGCACGCAACAGACGATGCACGACTGCCAGTGTCCCTACTGTGTATACTTCATCCGGGCCGGGGGTTTCTCTTTCTGGGTCGTGTCCTGCAAACAGCCCGATAAGGCGGTCGCCGACTACAACATCATCTACCAGCCGGATGGAGCGCGGCTGGCCTACCATCAGCGGCACAGCCGTTTGGGGGTAGACGACCATGCCTCGTAATGGGAGAATGGGCAATTCTTCCGGGATGGTGATTTCCTCCTCCCCCTCGCTTTCTTTTGTCAGCTTGACAACTTCCAGCGATTGGGAGTTCCCCTGAGTTTCTTGCTCCTGTATTTCCTCGTCGTGATTTGTTTCATCCGCAGGTGTCATACTGCTTTATTAACCTTTGTTGGAATTAAGTTCAATCTTTCTTTAACTGGCCGCTGTGCTACCCGTGCCGCTTACCTGAATTTTGCGTGTTCTGGCACGTGGCAACTCAACATACAAGAAGCCGTCCTCGTAGCGTGCTGTGATGTTCTCTTCATCTACCGGCCAAGGCAAAGCTACGTCTGTGCGGAACTCACCGTAACGGATTTCCAGTTGGTGGTACGCCGCGCCGGTCCGCCTCGTCCCTGCGCGAGTGCCGCTGATCGTCACATGACGGTTGCCCACTGCTACGTGGAAATCATTTTGTTGCATGCCGGCAATCTCGACCACGATCAAGAGCCAGTCCTCACCCTCCATCACATCAGTCGGGGGGCGCCACATATGCGTATGGCGCAGAACTACGATCTCCTGGCCCCCTACCAGTATGTGATAATGTGCATCCAGGGCACCCAACGGGCGCTCAGGATCATCTTGTTGTGCCGTCATTCACTTCTCCCTATCCTGCTACAGCCGTCAGAGCAGGCTGACAAAGCTCGACAAATTCACCGTTGCCCAATAGAGTACAATTCGATTTTACCACAGGGTGTGACGGCAACCCAAGTGTGGCAGAGAGGCCTTAGGCGATCTATTGTGATTCTGATCGAGCCGGCCTGAGGGCAGTCTGCCTGAGCTATGCTTACTGGCCTATGCTGTAAATAGACCATGTGTTAGGAGTGCCACGCTTAAAAACAAACACGATACCATTTTGGGGTATGGAGAGCATTTCGCCATACTGAAACATCATCATCTCACTGCGAGCCTGTGAGGCGGGCGCTGTCCCGAAGCCGATCCGTTCCTGCAGACCAGGGGTCTCACGCCATACCTTTCCCAGTGCTCCAAGCGGCTCGTAGAGGCCGGCAGGTACACTGGCATTTCCGCCTGCCGGGTCAAGGTTTGGATCGAAGGTATCGTCGTAACGGGAATAAGTCAGGTCGTCCAGCAGGACATAGATCACTCTTCCGGCAAACCAGCCCAGATTAGACAGCCACACCAGATGCCCCCGCTCACAGGGCTGGTAGATGATATCCACCGGCCAAATCTGGGGGTAAGTTCCTTCGGTGGGGGCGGTTGGGCATCCAAGCGCCGACGGCAGGCCGGGGTCGCCTTCGTAAATTGGGCGAAAGATTCCTTGTGCTCCAGCGGAACAAGGCTCACCGCTGATGCCGGGAATGGTGGCTGTCACTTCCGGCATGGGGGTTGGTGTCGGACCGTAGGTGGG
>Ga0129299_1000292_pt1 | contig 31206 bp, 25 predicted proteins | sample ConPoolayeCmetaG_FD_94477 | JGI IMG/M metagenome (GOLD analysis project Ga0129299, IMG submission 94477) | Hot spring microbial mat communities from California, USA to study Microbial Dark Matter (Phase II) - Cone Pool mat layer C metaG ...
ATCCGCCCCCTGGCGTGGCCCGCGCCTGGGCGCAACTGGAGGACGATCTGCTGAAGCTGCGGGACGCGGCCGCCGCGCGGGGCGCCGTACTGGTCGTGGCGCTGATCCCCGCGCTACAGGCCGTTGAGCCTTCCGCCCTGACGCACTCGCTCGCCTACACGAAATACGAGGCGGCCGATTTCGACCTCGACCGGCCCTATCAGCGGCTGAGTGAGTTCGCCAGGCGGCACGGCCTCGCCCTGGTCTGCCCGCTGGCCGCCTTTCGCGCCGCGGCCGCCGCCGGTACGCCGCTCTACCTGCCCGGCGACCTGCACTTCAACGCGGCCGGTCATCGTCTCTTCGCGGAAGCGCTGCGGCCGACCGTGGAACAGGCCTTGACCGCCACGGCGACGGGACCGAGTTCCGCCGCCGCCACGGAAGAACCGGCCAGCGGCTACCCCTCGGCGGCCTCGCGGGCCTCCGCGGAAGGCGGAGCGGGTAGCGACAAGAAGAACAACGCGGCCACGGCCGTCGCCCAGTAAAGCCCCGACGACAGGCCGAACCACGGGCGATGCAGCCAGCCCCTCAAGCCGGCCACCACCGCCCCACTGCCCGGCCCGGGCCACACCCACAGGGCGTTGGCCGCCGCCGCCGCTCCCAGCAGCAGCCACAGCACCCACCAACGCCGGGTCGGCTCGTAGGCCCACGCCCACAACGCGATCGCCGGAAACAGATACCGCTCGTGCATCTGCGTGGCCAGGAAGAAAAACACCAGCGGCAGCAGCCGCGCCGCCCAACGCAGCACCGCTTCCTCATCCCGACGCCACCACCGCACCACCACCGTGGCCCACACCACCCACACCGCCGCCAGCCCCGCCGTTCGCGGCGTCAACCCGAACAAACCCGGCCGGTCGTCCCGCTGGTAGTGCTGGTCGAGATTCCCCGCCAACTGCGGCGCGTTCAGCGGGCGGCTGAAGAACCAGATGCTGAAGCCGTTCAAATGCGTATACGGGTAGTACCCCGCGGCCGAGGCGTAGGCGTCCCACACGCCGCCCGCCTCGCTCAGGAAGGGCGCGACCAGCGCCGCCGTGAGCACCACCACGATACCGATCAGGGCCAGCCACCGCCGCCCCTGCCGGCCCGCCCACCGGAAGGCCGCCACCACCCAGATCGGCGCGAGGATCGCCGCCTGGGCCTTGGTCAGCACCGCCAGCGTCGCCAGGGCGGTCATCGCCGGAATCCGACGCTGCCGCAGCCTCTCCAGCGAAGCCGCCATGAGCAGTGTCGGAATGGCATCCACCTGACCCCAGACGGCGGAGTTGTGAATCGCGGCAGGCATCAACGCATATCCGACCCCGACGACCACCGCCGCCCGCGGCGTCCCCTCCGCGATGGCCAAGGGCCTCGCCCCGGCGGCGCCCAGACGGCGACTCAGCCAGACCACGAGAGCCGCCGCCAGCAGGGCATCCGCCGTCACGGCCGGCAGCTTGTACAGCCAGCCCGCCAACCGGGCCGACGGCGAGTCCACCCCGTACAGCAGATCCGCCGCAGCGTCGCCGAGGGCCCCGCCGTCCTCCGGAGCCAGCCGCTCATAAACCCCCGCCATCCACCACAGGACGTAAAGATAGGCGGGGGGATAGTTGCAGTACCGGCGGCCGTCCGGGCGGCGGGTCTCGTAGACGCCATCCAACCCGCCGGAACGGGCTTGGTCGGACCACACCAGGAACTGGCTTTGATCGATGGGGAAACCCGGCGCGAACAGAAAGAACGAACGCGTGGCGAAGGCCAGTCCGAAAACCACCGCCGCCGCCGACCACACCGGCCAGGAAAGCGGCGAAGCCGTCGAACGGGTTGCGGTCCGGTCGTCAATCACCGGCCGAGATCTCCAGGCCGCGGAAGAGCGGGCGGCGCACTCGTCTATTATCGGTTTTGCCGAGGGCAACGCCACCGCGGACCGTGCGGCTTTGTAGCTTTATCGACCGTGCGGGCAATCCGATATGGCTTCGGGATGATCGTGCCGACCGGCAGCCGCCGTGAGGGCCGTCGTGGCCGGAACGCCGCGGGCAAGCGGCAGGTCTCCGGCCGGACCGAAAGAGGGAATCCATGGATCTGGCAACCGTCATAGGTTTGGTGGCGGCCGTCGGCCTGTTCGTCTGGTCGATGGTCAGCAGCTCCGGCGGGGACATCATGGGGACGTTCTACGACACGCCCTCGGCCATCCTCGTCATCGGCGGCTCGTCCTTCGTGACGTTGCTGGCCTGCCGCCTGGACCGGTTCCTGGCCCTGGCCAAGATCTGCAAGAACGCCTTCTTCGCCCGCGGCCAGAAGACGCACGAACTCATCGGCCAGTTCATCAAACTGGCCGACACCGCCCGCCGCGAGGGCGTCCTGGCCCTGCAAAACGTCATCCCGCAGCTCCCCAACCCCATCCTGGCCAACGGCCTGCAAATGGTCGTCGACGGCACCGACGCCGACACCATCAAACAGGTCCTGGAGATGGAAGCCGACGCCATCGACCAGCGGCACGCCGAAGGCAAGGCCATCCTCGACCAGATGGCCAAGTACGCCCCGGCCATGGGCATGATCGGCACGCTGGTCGGCCTGGTGGTCATGCTCAAGAACATGGAGGACGTCAGTAAGATCGGCCCCGGCATGGCCATCGCCCTGCTGACCACCATGTACGGCGCCATCATCGCCAACGTCTTCTGCCTGCCGCTCGCCGATAAGCTCAGCGTCCGGCACGACGAGGAGATGCTCCACCTGGACATCATTCGGGCGGGCATCCTCGGCTTGCAAGCCGGCGACAACCCCCGGCTGCTGGAGATGAAGCTCTCGGTGTTCCTGTCGCCCAAGATGCGGGCGAAGATCCAGGGATTGAACCGCGGCGGAGAGGCCGCCTGACCCCGCCGCGAATCGGCCGGGCCAAAGAAACCGGACATGGCGAAAAAGGCCAAAAAAGCCCCCGAAGGCGCGCCCCTCTGGTGCCTCACCTACGGCGACATGATGTCGCTGCTGCTCTGCTTCTTCATCATGCTCGCCGCCCTGGCCAACTTCGACGACCGCGACAAGATGTTCATGATCGCCATGGAGTCCATCCGCCGAGCCTTCGGCAATCCCGGCCAGGCCGGCTGGATGCCGGACAACACCATCGACTTCAAAAGTTTCCTGGTCCGCTTCGAAACCCTGGTGGTCCCCGACAAGGCCAAGAATTTCGGCTTGTCCCAGGAACCCGGCGCCGAGGGCGAGTATTACCGCGTCCGCAAGATCCGCGACGGCGCGGAGCTGGTCATCGGCGGTCCGATCGCCTTCGGCCGCTTCAGCGCCGAGATCGAGCCGGCCATGGATGCCGTGCTGCAACAACTGGTCGAGGAAATCCGCGGCAAACGCAACAAGATCGAGATCCGCGGGCACACCACCCGCGAGCCGCTCCCGGAGGGCTGCGGCTTTCGGGACCAGATCGAACTCGGCTACGCCCGGGCCAGAAACGTCCGTGACCGGCTGGTGGAGTTGGGCGCGGACCCGCGCGCCCTCCGCGTGGTCAGCGTCGGACCCTATGAACCGCTGCTCAAGGAAACCTATACCGACGGCCGCCGCGCCGCCGACCGCCGGGTCGAAATCGTCGTGACCCAAGCCCTGCTGAGCGACTACGAGCCGCCGCCCGCCCAGACCGGAGCCGCACGGGAATGGATCCCGCCCGTGGCCCGTCCACGGCCCGAACGCGCCGAAGCCACGCCCGCCCCCGACCCGCCGGAGCGGGCCGCCCACGCCGACTGGTCCGACGATCAGCCGTAAAGCCCTTCGTAGGTGGTCTCCAGTTCCGCCGTCAGCTCCTTCAGCCGGTGCAGGTGCTCCCGGTGGCAGATCAGCGTGGCGTCTCCACTCCGCACCACGACCAGATCCTCCACGCCCACCAAGGCGATGAGGTGCTCGTCCTCGGCGACGACGATGTTGCCGCGGCTGGCCACCATCGCCGACCGGGCCAGGGCACAGGTGTTCCCGTCCGGGTCCGCCCCGACCACCGCGGGCAACGCGGTCCAGTGCCCGACGTCCAGCCACTCCAGGGCCATCTCGACCACCAGCACGCCCTCGGACCTCTCCAACACCGCGTAGTCGATGCTGATCTTCCGCAGCGAGGGATAGATCTCGGCCGCCAGCCGTGCGCCGTCCGCCTCCTTCCAACACGCCGCCAGCCGCTGCACCGCCGCGTGCGTCTCCGGCAACAGCCGCCGTAAATGGTCGAGGATCGTCTCCGTTCGCCAGACGAACATGCCGCTGTTCCAGTAGAACCGCCCGGAAGCGACATACCGCCGGGCGGTCTCCAGATCGGGCTTTTCCTTGAAGGTCCGCACCCGCCAGACCCCCGCCCCGGCCGGCTCGCCGTGCTCGATGTAGCCGTAGCCGGTGTGCGGTTCGGTTGGCTTCACGCCGAAGGTGATCAGGGCCTGCGGGTGCTCCTCCGCCGCGGCGTAGCCTCGCCGCACGACCTCGGCGAAGCGGTCGCTCGGGCGAATGACCTGGTCGGCGGTGAACACGCCCATCACCGCCCGCGGGTCACGAGCGTGAAGCAACGCCGCCGCCAGGGCCACGGCGTTGGCCGTGTCCCGCCCCATCGGTTCTCCGATCAGGTTCGATCGGGGCACCTCCGGCAGCTCTCGGGCCATGTCGGGCAGGTGTTCCTCCAGGGCGACGACGTGGATGGACTCCGGCGGCAGCACCAGGGTCAGCCGGTCATAGGCCGCCCGCAGAAGACTCCGCCCCTCGACGATCCGCAGCAATTGCTTGGGGCGACGACGGCGGCTGAGCGGCCACAATCGCGTGCCCGACCCTCCGGCCATGATGACGGCATATCGACTCATGCGCGACTCCCCAGGGTCGCTGACCGGCCGAGCGGCCGCGCGGCCCGTTCTTCACTCCGATGCGGAGACCGGCTCCAGCACCAGACAATCGATGCCGACATACGTCCCCGGCTGGGTCGCGGACGGGTTGCTGCCGACCACTTCGAAGCGGAACACCGGCGGCTCCGCGCCCGGCTCGAAGACGCCCAGCACGATCGGACCGGTCGGCTTGACCGCCTTCTCCGCCGTGTTGCACAGGTCGATCTTTTCCCCTAATTCCTTGCCGTCCACCGACACCTGGATGATGCCGTAGTCCGGGTAGCGGGTCGCATACAGCGTGACCCGCTGCGGGCCACGATACGTGGTCGGGGCTCGTAGCTCCACCTTGTCGCCGACCCGCGTGCAGCCCACCCAGAGCTGCGCGTCGCCGCTCCAGGTGGTGTTCCACCAGTTCCCTTCCTGCTTCCAGTCCGCTCCGGCCGGCTTGCTGACGATCTCCATCGTCTCGGCCTCGAGCGCTCCGGGGATCGTATACACCGGCGTCAGCGGCACGACCCTGAGCGAGTCCGGACGCCGATCGGCCAGGCGATTATCCGTCGCCCCCGGCCGCGCGTAATACCAGGTCGTCGCCGCCACGGCCATCTCCACGCTCCGCCAATGCCAGATCTCCATGTCGAAGTGCAGCGAACTGCGGAACGGAATGGCGTCCAGCGTGCGGGTTCGCAGCAGCGTCGTGTGGCCCAGCACCACCGGCCCGTCGACCCGCGGCTGGGCGTGGAACGGGGCCTCGAAGCGGTGCCAGTCGCCCCAGGCATAACCGTAGTAGTCCTCCGTGCCGGTGCCGAAGTGCGAGGGGAACGTCTCGCCATCGACATAGATCTTTTCGTCGCCCTCGCCCCACCAAACCGTGGTCGGGTTCATCACCGCCATCGAGTCGCCGACATAGACGCCCTCGCCCTTGACCTGCACGAAATTCCAATCGTGCTTCTTCGCGGTGGAGACCGGGTGCTCCTGCCGCCAGGTCGCGTGGAAGTGCAGCGAGCGGTCGTCCCATCTCCAGCCCCGAATCTGGGCCTTCACCAGGTACTCCACCGGCTGCACGCCGTGGTTGTGCAAACGAATCTCCCCGCCGCTGCGGTACGGCATCGGCCAGCGGCAGGTCATGAGGCCTTCCTTGTCGACCGTCTGCCACCAACTGTTGAACGGGTTCACCCCCACGCCCGAGCCGAAAAAGTCCCCCACCGGGCACCAAACGGTCTCCTCGCCATCAAACGTGATGCTGATCACCGTGCGGCGATAGGCTTCCTCGACGTCCGCCGCCGTCAGCCTGACCATCAAACGGCTCACCGCCGCCGGACCCGCCGCCAGCGGCACGGTGACGCTCGTGTTCGGCGCCAATGTCCCCGCTCGCTGCGAATCCGGCTTGTCGGTGAGCATCGGTTCCTGGTCAACGTCGTTCAGTCTTCGGATCACCTCACGCAGCGCCGGCTCCGCACGATCGAACTCCGCCATGCTGAACGTCCGCACCGCCGTGCCCGGCTCGTAGGTGCGGTAGTTGATCTGATAGTAGAAATTGTCCTTGTCCGTGGTCACCTTGCAGTGCCGGGCGTACGGGATCGGCAGGTACAGGTTCCAGCCCTTCGCGCGGATCGCCGAGAGCGGCGGCCCCACCCGCCACGTCCCGCCCAGCAGGTCCGTCATCGGCACCGTCAGGGCGGGCGTCGTCGAACCGTCGAGGTAGAAGCGGACAATCACCTCGTCCCGCGGGTTCGCCGACCAGAAACGCACCACGGCCCCCGGCCCGGCCGCGTCCATCAGCACCCATTCCCTCCGGCCCTCGTTCTCCTCCGTGCGGATGAACTGGTTCACGTCCTTGTTGGCGAACCAGGTCTCCGGGTCCTCCGCGGTCGTGCTGGCCCGGTCGTAGCTGCTGGCCTGGTGGCAGGTGTAGTACGGATCGGGCAGGCGGGCGATCGCGTCGCGATCAACCATCTCGTGAAGCAGACTCTCATAGCTTACCGGCCGCAACAGCCCGCAACCCGAGGCACTCACCATGACCACGAAACCGCTTGTCCAGCGAAGTACATGCAACATCTGCCCTGGTCCTTTCACAAACGGCCATGCCTCCCCCACCCTCGTGGGATCCTGCGGCGTTACGGCCCCGCGTTCGCGGCCGCGGCCTGCCGGGGCCTCGGCCGCCGCTCACCGCTTCCCGAAGAAAAACAGCAACACCTTGTCGAACCGCGCCGCCCAGTGGGCCTCGTTGTGCTCGCCCTCGAAGACCTCCGCGTAATAGTAATCCCGCCCCGGAATCAGCCCGGCTTCGTCGAAGAGGCCCACCCAGGCCCGGGCGTCCGCGATCGCCGTGTTGTACGTGGCGATCTGCCGGGTCTCCAGCGTGCCCATGTCCAGCCAAAACCGCGTCCGCTTCATCCAGGCGTGGTCCTCGCGGCACTCCTTCAGCAGCCGTCGGTCCGCCCACATCAGCGACGGCGAGAGCGCCCCGCACATCGAAAACGTCTCCGGATGCCACCGACAGAGACACAGCGAGACCAGCCCGCCCAGCGAGGATCCGGCCACCGCCGTGTCCTCCCGTCCGGGCCGCGTGCGATAGGTCCGGTCGATGAACGGCTTCACTTCCTCGACGAGGAATCGCGCGTAATTCCGTGCGTCCCCGCCCGCCTGCCGCCGCTCGTCGCGGCAGAAGGTGTACTCGTCAACCCGCTTCGGCGTGTTGTAGACGCCGACCATGATGAGCGGATGGATGCGGCCCGCGCGAATCAGCCGCTCCGCCGTCTCATCAGCCTGCCACTCCACGCCGAGAAACGACGTCGCCGCGTCGAATACGTTCTGCCCGTCGTGCAGATAGAGGACCGGGTAGCGGGCGTCGGGGTGCCGGTCATAGTCCGGCGGAAGATACACGGCGAGGGTGCGTTGGTTCTTCAGGTGCCGCGAGGCGAATTCGTGGTGATAGCGGATGTCGCCGCTGACGGAGGGTCGCGGCTGCGTGGCCGGCTGCCGGCCCCAGGACGCCACCTTGATCTCGACCTTCGCATCCCCCTCGACCGTCAGCAACCGATTGGCGATTTCGCCGCCGCGGGCGTCTTTCTCAACCGTCGCCCACGAGCCGCGGGTGATCTTGTACTCCAGCGGGCGACCGACCGGCAGCCGAATCGTCCCGCGATATCGGCCGTCGGGCTGCCGCTCCAGACACAGACCGTCCGCCCTCCAGGAACCAACCGCCTCGAGACTCCCGGCCAGCCAGACCTGGGCGGCCGGGTCCGTGTCAGCGGGCACGGCGACCACGAATTCGATCATGGCTCCCTCCTCGACCGGAAGCGGTCCGCAGGAAATCAGCAGCCAGGAGAGAAGCAGCGGCATCGTTACATACTCCGTCGTCCACCACCGCGGCCCAGGCCGCTGCGCCCCACGACCGCGTCAGGCGGCGAGCATCATACCATCAGCTCGCAGCTCGCGGACCGAGAGCCCCGGTCCACCGCAACCCAAAGGGACCACGGCGTCAGCGACGCGATGATAACGTTATCAAGACGGAGAGAAAAAAAGAAGCGCGGCGAGCAACTGGCGGAAACCCTACCAACATAAACGATGCTGTGAAAAAAGCATCTGCGCTCAAGGGCGCTCGTCTCGGGCTGCGAATTTTGTGCCTCGCGGCAATCCGCCTAGCGCATCAGTCGCTCACTGCGCCACCAGAAGCATACCACAAAAACGCCGTCAAGGCAAGCATTTCGCCCGTCGTTCGGAGAACTTTTCAACCTGCCTGCGTGACGGGACGATCCGCGGAACCCCCCGTCCCCGTCCGGCCGCGGGGACTCCGCAGCGGCTGTTCCAGGCGGATCACACAGGTCCAGTAGTAACGCCCCAGCGCTGGCCACGCAGACAGCACGGCCTGATCCAGACGATCGAGCCGCCGCAACGCGGCCGCGAACCAACGGGATCGTCGCCACGGCACCGCCAGCAGCGAGAAGAAGTGAAAACACCGCACCTCCACCCGGCCGAAGAAACGCCGCGCCAGCCGCAGGTCGGCCGCCCGCAGGGGATGCTCATCGCGGGTCCGCAGCTCCGGAGTGAGGCGGCGATATAGGTTGATCAGAGGATTATGCCCCAATGGCTCGATGAACACGGCTCGCCCGTCGGGCCGCAGGGTCCGGGCCAGCTCCTCGAAGGCCGGCGCCAGCGCCAGATGGTGCAGAATGGCGATGCCGCAGATCAGATCGAAGGACTCATCCGCGAAATCCAGCGCCTCGGCGTTCATCACGCGGAAGGAAGCGTGCGCCAGGCCCTCGCGCTCGGCCTTCTCCGTCGCGCGGCGGATAGCCTCCGCGGAGATGTCGATGCCGGTGACGATCGCGCCGCGGCGGGCCAGCTCGAAGGAACAACTGCCCGGTCCGCAGCCGAATTCCAGCACCCTCCGGCCGGACACGTCCGCCGTCAGCCAGCGGCGAAAGCACGCTCGACTGGCGGCCGTCACCGCGTAATACCGGCCGGCGCCATACTCCTCGAGCCGCCGGTTGCAGGCGTCGTAAAAATCCCGCTCGCGAGCCAGGCGATCGTCCATCAAAGGGGCCTTTCGGCGGAGCGGCGGATCCGCCGCGAGTCAGCACCAACCCCCCGCGGCGACGGGCATGGGCCGGTGTCGCGGCCGGGGCCGGGTGAACAGCAGACTCTCCTCCTCCGGCCGCCACGGTCTCGCGGCCTCCGCCTGACGGGCCTGCCGCGCCTGCTCCACGACCGCCAGCAGGCTGCGATGCCAGATTTCCCGACTCACGACCGTGTGCAGGGCGACGTTCAAACCCACCAGCACGAACATGAATTCCAGATATTCTTCATTGTGGAAGAAGCCGTGCACGCAGAACGCCAACATGCCCAGCATCAGCCCACGGGACCAGTAGTAGCCCCACCGCATGTCCGGCGGCAGCCGCCGGCATCGCCGCATCAGCCGATACAGGCTCAGGATCGTGCCGACCACCACGGCCAGCCACAGCGGATGCCCCAGCAACCCCAGCTCGGCGGCGTTTTGCAGGAACACATTGTGCGCCGCCTTTTGCCCGCCCACCTCGCGGTCCTTGGCCAGCTCGAAGTTGTTGAAGCCCACGCCGAAGACGGGGTGCTGCCACAGCAGCCGCCGGGCAGTTTCCCAGGTGGCGAAGCGGGACAGGGCCGACCGGTCCTCCTGGTACTGCACGATGGAGACGATCCGCTCCCGGATTTCCTGGCCGGACATGAGGAAAACGACCGTGGCGACCATCGCGACGGCCACGAACGCCCGGATGCGGTAACGGCTGGTCCAGGCCATGCACGCCAGCACCACCGCGAAGGCCACGAAGCCGGCCCGGGACCGGGAACCGATGATGCCCAGGCAGATCAGGGCCGCGCAACACAGCAGCAAGGCCCGCCACCGCGTGTGCTTCACCGACATGGCGAAGTAGAACACCAGCGGCAGAGCCATCACGCTCACCAGCGCGAACAGGTTGTTGTCGTAGTTCTTGCCGTACACCTGGTGCGGACCGAGCAGGATCACCTTGAACCCGCCCTTGATCGCCCAGAAGGCCGTGGCCAGCGCCACCACGATGTACAGGATGCGGAAACGCCGCAGCTCGCAGGCCATCCCGGTCAGCAGGGCCGCGACCAGCACCACCTTGCAGACGCTGCGAAACTGATAGCTGGTGTGATGCATCGGGTACGGCACGATCAACCGCGCCACGGCGATGTAGATCACCAGCAGCACCATGCAGATCAGCGGCCACCGCCACTCGAACAGCGGGCCGCGAACCTGTCGCCGGATGACGTCGACGATCTTGCCGGTCTGCGGATCCTGCACCGGCTCCAGCACCAGACGCTGCACCCCGATGGCGATCGCGCCGACCACCAGCGGAAGGCCCACCAGCAAGGCGTCCTGAAAGTCATTCCGCCAGCACAGGTACTTGGGCTGAAGCAGCGAGACCACGTAATAGACGCACAGCCCGAAAAAAGGCCGCACGAAAACCAGCGGCAGAATGGCGAACAAAATCGTGCAATAAAGGAAAAAACGCATCGCTTTTCCCGGTCAGTCCCCGGCTCGGCGCCACGCCGGCGAACCCACGCCGCCAGGGATGCTCGAGATATCGGATGCTCCGGCACGTCGGATAAGTCTCAATAACAAAGATTCCAAACGGTCGGCGGCCGCTGCCCACGTGAAACAGGTCAACGCCCGCCGACTGGCCGCCTGCCCCAGCCGCCGCCGCCATTCCGGCCGGTCCCGCAAGTTATCGAGACCTTCGGCGAACGCCTCCGGCCTCGCCTCCGCCAGCAACCCGAACTGATCAGACCCCAATATCTCCTCGTTGGCGTTGCACACGCCCTGCCCGTCGGGCCGCACGGCCACGCAGGCCAACCCGCAGGCCATGCCCTCCGCCAACGCCCCGCCGAAGGACTCCCCCCGCGAGGGAAACGCGAACACGTCCGCCGCGTGCAGAAACGGCCGGACGTCATCCTGCTCCCCGAGAAACCGGACCCGCCCGCTCACCCCCAACTCGGCGGCCTCCGCCTCCAGGTCTCTTCGCAGCGGCCCCGCGCCGACCAGCAGCACCCGCTCGGGCGGACGGCGGCAGTGCGGCAACGCCCGCAGCAACAGCGAGAGGTTCTTCTCGACGGCCAGCCGCCCCGTCCAGACCACCACGAAGTCCGTATCCCCCAGATTCAGCTCCCGGCGGAAACGCCGCCGGGTCGTGGCGTCGGCCGGGGCGAATCTCCGCTCATCCACGCCGCCATGCACGGCGCAGCCGTGGTCCGCGGGCAGGCCGTAGGCCGAGATAACCCGCCGACGGGTGCTCTCGCTGTCGAAAACCACCAGATTCGCGATCCTGAAAGCCCGTCGTTCGTTCTGCTGCTTCCAGTACCGGTCCAGGTGATAAGGCCACCGCCGCCACCAGGGTCGCTTCGCCCAATCCTGTCGATCGGCCTCGTCGTGCAGCACGGTCGATCCGCCGCACACGAACACCACCGGCCGTCCGTCGTTCCGCGACCCCAGCGCCGACACCGCTTCGGGCTGGCAGGAGATCAACACCTCCCCATCGCCGGCCAACGCCTCGACCGCTTCCGTAGCCGCCGCGCGGCGGGCCAGGGCTTGCAACGACCAATGCGCCCGCCAGACGGAAAAGCCCGCGCCCTGATCACTCCCGCGGCATCGCCCGCCGCCGATCCTCCGCACGGGCACGCCCGCGACACGCCCGTCCCGCACGTCGGTGCGACTTTCCTCCACGGCGAAGGCGACGTCATGGCCCCGCTCCGTCAGCCGCCGCGCCAGTTCGATGGCGCGGATCGACAGCCCGCAACCCCGCCGGCGGAGCACCGGCATGTGCCAGAGAATCCTCACGACGCCCCCCCGGCGATCGCGGCCGCGGTCGTCAGGCCGCCCGAGCGGTCGGCAACGCATTCCGCCACGACGCTTGCGAACTGCCTCGCCAGGCGGTCGCGGCGGAAGTTCCGCACCACCTCCCAGTCGCGGGGTGCGGACGTTCGCCCGGTCGTCCAGTCGTCGAAGCGCCGTTCGATCGCCGCCGCCAGCGCCGCCGGCTCGTGGTTCTCCAGCAGCGTGACGTCGCCCGCCGCGGTCAGGATGCCGCTCAGCGCGGTGTCCCGATGCACGACCGCGATGATGTGCCGGCCGAACGCCAGATACTCGAAGGCCTTCGCCGGTATGCAGAAGCGGCCGCCCTCGTGGGCCGGCGTCAATAGCAGGACCGCGTCAGCCTCGGCCATTTCGCGAAGGGCCTCGGCGTGCGGGCGGTAACCCAGATTCACGAAGAACGCCGCGTCCTCCGGCTGAACCAGCCGCCGCTGGGCGGCGGACAGACTGCCGACCAGGCGAAGCTGAAGGGCGGCGGCGATATCCCCGCGCCGGAGCCGCAGGCCGCGAACCGCCTCGAGCAGGGGGCCGATCGTCTGTTCGCGGTAGAACGCCCCCACGTAGGCCAGCGTGAAAGGCCGGTCGCCGCGCGGACGGGTCTCGAGCGGCGGGGGCGCGTCCGCCGGGTCGTAGCCGTTGGTAATGGTGGAAAACACCCGATCTTCAACACGGCCGTAGCGCTCGGCCAGCCGTCGGGCCAGTTCCGGGCAGGTCACCACCACGCGGTCGGCCTGGGCCACGATCGTCCTCTCCAGCCACCGCCAGAAGCGGTCCGCCAGCCGGTTCCGCGGGTGATAGGCGAAGTTGTCCGTGATGGGGTCGCGGAGGTCCGCCACCCACGGCAGGCCCAGTCGCCGCCGCAGGCTCATGCCCACCAGGTGCGCCGTGTGCGGCGGAGAGGTCGTCACCACGGCCTCGATCCCGTGTCGCTCCACCAGCCGCCGAGCCTGCCGAACCGCGGCCGGCGCCCACAGCATCTCCGTCTCCGGAAGCGGCAGCCCGCCGAATACTCGGTCAAGTCGCCAGTAGAGGCGGTCCTCCAGCCCGCTCAGCCACTCCGAACCGCCGCCCATCCGGGCGAAAGGATGACAGATCGACCGGGCCACGCCCGCCGGCTCCAGCCCGCAGACGCGATGGACGGTGACGTTCGGATCGGGCGGGCCGGCCAGGGTGGGATCCAGCAGCGGATAGTGGGTGTGACCCGCCGCGATGACCTGGACCCGCCAACCGGCCGCCGGCAGGTAGCGGGCCAGCTTGGCGGCGCGTTGCACGCCGCTGCCGCCGATGGGCGGAAACTGATACGACACCAGCAGCAGGTTGCGAAGGGTCATCCGAAGGCTCGTCGCGGGGCCTGGCTGCGAGCCACCGCCTTCTGACGTCGCCACGGCCGGTTCCCGCTGCCGGACCGCGGCGGCGATCAGACGACGTGCGTGCGGACGAACTCGCGAACCCGCCACGGCACGGCGGCCGACGCCGATTCCGGATCCAGCAGGCGGGCCAGGCCGCGCCGCAGCCGCCACCGCGGCTTCAGCGACCAGGACGGCGGGCTTCGCCCCGGCGCCAGGCCGATCGTCTCAAGGCTCCGGCAAATCGCGTCCCGCACCCGCGGCACCGCGGGCCGCCAGCCACACTCGTCATATCGGCAAGCCGTGCCCAGCGGGTTCCAGATCGTCTCGTACCGCTGGCGATTGGTGATCCCCAGCCGCGTCCACCGCGACTCGGGACCGCTTCCCCACACGTAATGCGGACACCGGCAGAGGCTGGCCAGATGCAACCCGCCCGTGGAGGCCCCGGCGGCCAGCCGAGACCGCGAAATCCGCCGAATGGCCTCCTCCAGCGGCGGCTCATACATCTCCACCCGCAAGCCGGCTTGACGCAGTTCGCCCGCCAGGTCCTCCCACCACGACTCCGCCAGATTCCGCTCCGGGGCCAATTCCCGGCGACGCGGAACCAGCAGCACATCCGTCGTCAAGGCGGCCGGCTGCCGCAACTCGGCGAACACCTGATGCTCGCTGGTCGTGGGCCACAGCCCGCCTGTGTAACCCGGTGTCAAAATCACGGCATCGCCGCAATCCAGGCCCGCCTCGCGACACGCCGACCGGGCAGCGGCCTCGGCCACCGCCCGCAGCCGATCCGCCGCAATCGGCCGACCCGCCTCGTCGATGCGATGGTCCTCGCTGGCCGCTCCCGGCGGGTCCAGTTGTGCGACCGGGCAAAACACCAGGCGACCGTCCGGCAGGGCCGGGCCGGCCGCCTCGTAGAGCGGCCGTCGATCCGGCGTCGCGCAGACCGCCACCCGGTCGTAACCGCCGTGGACCGCCTCCCAGCGGACGCGGCCCTGCCAATTCAACAGCTCCCAGCCGAATTCGCCCAGATAGGGCGCGGCGATCAACATCCTGCCGTGACCGTTCACCATCCGATGTTCGGACCGCCGACGTTGGCGGGCCAATCCTCCATCATCTTCTCAAACTCCTCCCGCGGGCCGTGCGGAACCGGACGACGGCTCAGCTCGAATGGATCCGTCGCCGCCAGATTGATCCGCCGCCGCATGTCCACCGCCGCCCGATGGCCGGTCTCCCGGGCCAGCTCGCGGGAATCGGCGTTGTAATGGCGCTTCAAGCCGAACGGATACGCCAACACCGCGGGAGGCCGCCCGGTCAGGGCCGCGAGGGCGTCCCGGGCCGCGGTGATCTCCGCCCGCTGCTGGTCCCGCGACAACGCCGCCAGCACCGGGTGCGTGTGCGTGTGATTGCCGAATTCGACCAGCTCCGGGTCGGCTTCGGCGAGATCCTCCGGCTCCAGATAGGGACGCAACGCCGCCGCCAGCCGCGGGCCGCTGTGCCCGGTCGACCGGAGCACCGTTTCGAGAATCGCCGGGAGATCGGGCCGATAGCTTTGTCGAACATGGCTCTCCAGGTCCACGTCCTCCGCCGGCAACCGGAATCCCTCCGCCCGCAGGGCGTCGATGACCCGCTCGCGATGCCCCCGCGACAACAACCACGCCAGCTTATGCGTCCAGAGCAGGTCGGCGTTGCCGATCACGCCGGTGACGGGAAAAACCGTCATCGGCACGCGGTGACGGTACAGCACCGGCCAGGCGTGTCGCAGAACGCCCGCAAAACCGTCATCGAACGTGACCACCACGGCGCAACGCGGCGTTTCGCCGCGGGCGACCGCGTCGAGCCAGTCGCTCAGCCGCATCGGCCGATAATACTCCAGCAGGTAATCGAGATGCCGTTCCAGTTCCCCGGGCGAGTGCCGCAGGCCGGTCCCGGCCGTGAACAGATCCGGCTCCGGCGCGACCTGGTGGTAAGTCAGAAGGTGCAGCCGTTCCGCGGCCCGGCGCCGCCGCAGACCCCGCACCATCCGCCCTGTCCAGGTGTCGAACTCCGTGGAGAGCAGTGGTCTCTTCATCAACGCCTTCTGGTGCGGCGATAGCGGGTGGCGGAATCCAGACACGCGGCCAGTTGCCGGGCCTCGTGCTCGCGGGTGAACGCCGCCAGGTCGGTCTCCGACCGGCTGACCCGCAGCCGTCCCCGCCGCCACTGTTCATAGAGATCGGCTATCCCGGCGGCGATACCTTCGCTATCGTCCGGATCGCACAGCCGGACCCCGTCGAACCGCCGCAGCACCTCCGCCGCCGCGCCCCCCAACGGAACAGCCGCCAGAATCGCCCGACCGGAGCCGAGGCATTCGTAGATCTTCGTTGTGGTGTCGTTCTCGCCGCCCGGCAGATTCGGCAGGATGATCACGTTCACATCGGACCGGACCATTTCCCGGACCGCGGCGGAATGCGGCAACATGCCCAGGTACTGCACGGCGTTGCCCGCCGGGCTGCTCGCGATCTGCTCAACGAACTGGTTGGGCCGGCCGGCGAAGTCCAGTCGAGCGTGCGAACGACTCTCGGGGTGTCGGGCCAGAAAACGGCAGAAGCCGTCCAGCACCGCCGCCGGGCTGCGGGTCTTGTACAGCGAACCGGCGTAAAGCAGACGAAACGTGCCGGGGTCCGGCTCGACTTCCGGCGGGAAGTCCGCCGGATCGAAGCCGTTCTGGATCGTGACGAACTTGCGGGTGGGCTGGTCCCCGTACCGCGCCGCGAAACGGCGGGTCATGTGGCCGTTGACGCTGACCACGCACGCCGCTCGGCGAATCACCGCGGCCTCGGCCACCCGCGTCAGACGTGCCCCCCATTCCGTGTGCCACTGCTCCCAGTGGATGTACTCCACCCATGGATCCCGGAAATCCACCAGCCAGGGCAGCCGCAGCAAGCTGTGCAGGACCAGGCCGGTGATGTGGTCGCTGAACGGCATCCCGCTGCTGAAAATCGCGTCGAATCCGTGCCGGCGATGCAGGCGAACCGCCAGCCGGACCGCCGGCAGCAGCCGCCAGATCCCACGGTCGGGAAAGGCCAACCCATCGTGCCAGCGTTGAAAACGCCACCGCAACGTCGCCGCCAAGTGCTCGACATCCGACGGCCGCCGACTCAACAGTCGCCCGACCTGCCGAGCCAGATACTCGGCCAGCGGACCGGGCCAATTATCCACCACGGCGCTGAGACGATGCACCGGCACGTCCTGCGGCAGATCCGCCAGACTCTCCAGGTCCGTCGCTCGCCGCGTTTCGCCCACCAGAATCGGCTGCTGCCGCATGGCCCCGGTGATAACCACGGGATGCCAACCGTGCCGAGGAAGGTACTTGACGAATTTGCGAACCCGCGTGGCCCCGACCGAAGCCACCGGCGGAAAACGGCTGGCAATGACCAGCACCTTCCGCGCCGTGGACGGCCGCGGCTCACCCCGGCCCTCGCGGCCAGGGCCGGGCTGCTCGTCCGCTCGTTCGCCCGGTGGCGTCCCGGCCGTCTCCTCGTCGCCTTCGTCCAACGGGGGCAGGTAGGTCAGCGGCGGCGGATCCGGGCCGAGCCAGGGCGGGCCGGAACCCGATCCTGAACGGCGGCGGTGTGGATCGATGCTCGACAACAACGACTCCATGGGTCGCCTCGCGCCGCGACGACAGCGGCCGACCACAACCGGAAAACCGGGAGGCGGCTCGACCGCACCCCGGCGTCCCATATCGGCGGCGGCTTGTTTATCGAACCGCCTCGACGGTGACTATAGATCAAAGGCTTTCTGCCAGCACTGTTATCGGAAGGCAATTCTTGCCGGTTACCGCCATCGGCGGCAAGACCTCCGCTTCGCCTCGTCCTCCAACGGAAGTGGGGCATCGGCCCCAACTACAATAGAAAGCCGTCCATCGGGATGGTCTTATAACTGAGTAAGCGATAAGCTCTTATGCTATGTTCTGGATGCTCGCCCTGCCTTTTGTCGCCGCAATCGCGGCCCCCGTGTTCTGCCGCGTGGCACCCCGTGCGGCGGGATGGGCCTTGGCCCTTGTCCCGATCGCGATACTCGCTCGCGTACTGACCAACCTGCCGGCGGAACCGATGTCCGCGTGGGTCGAGGCGTACGCCTGGGTTCCGGATCTCGGGATCGAACTGGCGTTACGGATGGACGGCCTTTCCGCCGTCTTCTGCGTCCTGATCTCCGCCATCGGAGCACTGGTACTCATCTATGCGCGAGGATACCTCGGCGACGACCCGCGACTGGGACGGCTCCAGGCCACCCTCCTCGCCTTCATGGGATCCATGCTGGGCGTCGTCCTCTGCGACGACCTGATCGCCCTGTTCGTCTTCTGGGAACTGACCAGCATCACCTCCTACCTGCTCATCGGCTTCCGCCATGAAGCCAAGGAGGCCCGCGACGCCGCCTTGCAGGCCCTGCTGGTGACGGCGGCCGGCGGCCTGGCCCTGCTGGCCGGCTTCGTCCTGCTGATCATCGCCGCCGGGCAGGCCGTCGAGGCGGGATCGGCAACCCACTTCGCCGGGCGGATCTCCCAGTTGCCCGCCATCGCCGCGGGATTGCAGAATCAACCGCTCTATCCGGCGGCGGTGGTCCTGATTCTCCTGGGTGCGTGGACCAAATCGGCCCAGGCGCCGTTCCATTTCTGGCTGCCGGGAGCCATGGCCGCGCCGACTCCGGTGAGCGCCTATCTGCACTCGGCCACGATGGTCAAGGCGGGCGTGTACCTGCTGGCGCGGCTGGCGCCCGCCCTGGGCGGCACCGACCTCTGGCACATCGCCGTCATTGGCGGCGGCGTGCTGACCATGCTGGTCGGGGCCGTCTCGGCGGCCTTCCAGCACGACCTGAAACGGATCCTGGCCTGCACGACGGTCAGCGCCCTGGGGGTGCTGATGATGCTGATCGGCGTCGGCACGGAAGCGGCCGTCAAGGCCGCCGTCGTCTTCCTCGTCGCCCACGCCCTCTACAAGGCCGCCCTCTTCCTCGTCGCCGGCAACATCGACCACGAAACCGGAACCCGCGATGTGACCGTGCTCCGCGGGCTGGGCCGGGCCATGCCGGTGACGGCGGCCGCGGGCGTCGTCGCCGCCCTCAGCATGGCCGGCGCGCCGCCGATGTTCGGCTTCATCAGCAAAGAGCTGCTGCTGAAGGCCAAGCTCGACCTGGAGGGAACGGGGTATCTGCTGATCCTGCTGGCGGTGGTGGCCAACATCTTCCTGATCGCCATGGGCCTGATGGCCGCGGTGCGTCCCTTCTTCGGCCGCCGGATCGACACGCCCAGGACGCCGCATGAAGCCCCGCTCTCGATGCTGGCCGGCCCGGTGCTGCTGGCCGGGTTGGGGCTGTTCGCCGGCCTGGCCCCGGGGATATTCGACGCCACGCTCGGCCCGGCGGCAGCCTCGGCCATCGCCGGCCGGCCGCTGGAGATGAAACTGGCCCTCTGGCATGGTGTCAACCCAACGGCACTCACCGCCCTGGCCATCAGCGGCGTCACCCTGGCCGCGGGCTTCCTGCTCTTCCTCAAGCTGAAGAGGCGGCTGGCCTTCGCGGTCGGGCTGGCCGCCCGCCTCGCCCCGTTCAGCGCCGCCCGAGCCTACGAATCGGCCCTGGCGGGCCTCTTCCGCCTGGCCGACGGCCAGACCCGCCTGCTGCAAAGTGGTTACCTCCGCCGCTACGTGATGATCACGCTGGCGGCGTTGATCGCCGCCCTGCTCGTGCCGCTGACCCGCGGGTTGCGGCTGACCCTGGGCGACGACGCCTGGTCGATCCGCCTCCATGAAGCCGTCCTCGCCGGGATGGTCCTCGCTGGCGCGGTTATCGCCGTGTTCAGCCGCTCCCGCCTGGGCGCGGTCGCCGCGCTGGGCGCGTCGGGCTTCGGCGTGGCCCTGATCTTCGCCATGTTCGGCGCGCCCGACCTGGCCATGACCCAGATCATGGTCGAAACCCTCACCGTCATCCTGCTGGTCTTCGTCTTCCACCGGATGCCGCCGGCCGCGGACCGCCGCTCCCCGGCCCGACGGATCCGCGACGCCCTGCTCGCCGCCGCCACCGGCACGATCCTCGCCCTGCTGCTGGTGGCGTCGGCGGCGGTCAGCCTCGACCCGCTGCTGGCCCGCGAATTTTCCACGCAGAGTTGGCCGCTGGCCTTCGGCCGCAATGTCGTCAACGTCATCCTGGTCGACTTCCGAGCACTGGACACCCTGGGCGAGATCACCGTGATCGCCGTGGCCGCGGTCGGCGTGGCCGCCTTGCTGAAACTCCGCCCGACCCGCTCCCGCGCCGCGACCCAAACGGAGGGCCGGACATGAATTCGCTGATCCTCCGCACCACGAGCCGCTATCTGGCCGTGCTGCTGATCGTCTTTTCCCTCTTCATCCTGCTCCGCGGGCACAACGAACCCGGCGGCGGCTTCATCGGCGGCCTGCTGGCCGCGACGGCCTTCGCCCTGCATGGGCTGGCCGACGGCCCGGCGGCGGCCCGGCGCACCCTCCGCATCAACCCCCGGCGGCTGGTCGGCATCGGCCTGCTGGCGGCCCTGAGCAGCGGGCTGGTCGCCGGGCTGGCCGGACGGCCATTCCTGACCGGACTGTGGATCCCCTTCAAGGTGCCCGCCATCGGCAAGGTCGGCACCGTCCTGCTGTTCGACGTCGGAGTCTACCTGACCGTTCTCGGCGCTGTGTTGCTCGTACTCCTGGCCCTGATGGAGGAGCCGGACTGATGTTCATCGCCCTGGTCGTCGTCATCGCCGGCCTCTACACGGCGGGGCTGTACCTGGTGCTGGCCCGCAGCGTGGTCCGACTGATCTTCGGACTGGCCTTGCTGGGCAACGCCGCCAACCTGCTGATCTTTGCCGCCGGCGGTCTGGCCCGCGGGCTGCCCGCCATCGTCCCGCCGGGGGCCGACCCGCCGGTCCCGCCGTCAGGCCACGCCGACCCGGTGCCGCAGGCCCTCGTGCTGACGGCGATCGTGATCAGTTTCGCGTTGTTGAGCTTCGCCGCCGTGATGGTGTCCCGCGTGTGTGCCGTGACCGGCACCGACGACGGCGACCGCATGATGTCCACGGAAACGTAAGCGGCCGCCGCCGGCGGGGCGACCGCCCTGCCGGACCGGCGGCGGCCTCCGGAGCCACCGTTGCTGATCGTCCTTCCCATCGTGATCCCCCTGGTCGCCGCCGCGGCCTCGCTAACCCTGAGCCGCGCGCCGCGGTGGCAGCGCCGCGCCGGCGTGGCGGGTGCCGCCGCCCTGACCGTCGCCGCCGTCGCCCTGTTCGCCAGGGTTGAGACGGCCGGCATTCAGGCCACGCAGATGGGCGGCTGGCCGGCGCCGTTCGGCATCACCCTCGTCGCCGACCTGTTCAGCGCCCTGATGGTGCTGCTGACGGCGGTCATCGGCCTGGCCGTGGCGGTCTACTCCCTGGCGGACCTCGACGAGCCGCGGGTGCGATTCGGCTACTATCCCCTGCTGCACGTCCTGCTGATGGGCGTCTGCGGGGCCTTCCTCACCGGCGACCTCTTCAACCTCTACGTCTGGTTCGAGGTCATGCTCACCGCCAGCTTCGTGCTGCTGGCCCTCGGCGGCGGCCAGGCCCAGATGGAAGGGGCCATCAAATACGTCACTCTGAACCTGCTCAGCTCGGCCCTCTTCCTGGCGGCGGCCGGCCTGATCTACGGCACGGCCAACACCCTCAACCTCGCCGACCTCTCCCTGCGACTGGCCGAGGTCCAGCGCGACCACCCCAACCTGGTCGCCGCCCTGGCCCTGCTGCTGGCGGTCGCCTTCGGCATCAAGGCAGGACTGTTCCCGCTGTTCTTCTGGCTGCCCGCCAGCTATCACACGCCCCCGCCCGCCGTCTCCGCGGTCTTTGCCGGGCTGCTCACCAAGGTCGGCGTGTACGCCCTCATCCGGGTGTTCACCCTGGTCTTTCCGGCCGGCGGGTTCGTTCATGTGCTGCTGCTGGTGCTGGCGGGCCTGACCATGCTGACCGGCGTGCTCGGCGCGGTGGCCCAGTTCGACATGCGCCGCATCCTCAGCTTCCACATCATCAGCCAGATCGGTTACATGGTGCTGGGCCTCGGGCTGCTGGCCTGCGGCGACGAAACCGTCCGACGACTGGCCCTCGCCGCCGCCGTGTTCTACATCGCCCACCACATCCTCGTGAAGACCAACCTCTTTCTCATCAGCGGCGTCGTCGAGGCCCTCCGCGGCACGGGGCAGCTTCGCCGGCTCGGCGGGCTGTCCGCCTCCGCCTGGTGGCTGGCGGCCCTGTTCGCCATCCCGGCCTTCAGCCTGGCCGGAATCCCGCCGTTGTCCGGCTTCTGGGCCAAGCTCGCGGTCCTCAAGGCGGGCTTCCTTGCCGGGCGGTATGAGCTGGTCGGCGTGGCCCTGGCCGCCGGGCTGTTCACGCTGCTGAGCATGATGAAAATCTGGAATGAGGTCTTCTGGAAGACGCCGCCGAATCACGCTGGCGAGCCTCCGACACACGCGGCCAGCGACCGTGAACGCCGACCGCGAACCGCCCGATGGGTTCCGATCCTGGGCCTCGCGGCCCTGACCGTGGCCATCGGCCTGTGGCCCCAACCGCTCCTGCGGCTCTCCGACCGCGCCGCCGCCCAGTTGCTCGACCCGGTCGCCTACCGCCAGGCCGTCCACCTCCAGGAATCGCTCGCCACGGTCGTTTCTGCTCCCGCGGTCGCGGAGGAGTCCGCCCCATGAGAACCTTCGCCCTGAACCTGGCCCTCGCCCTCGTCTGGGCCGCCGCCACCGGACGGGCCGGCGCCGCCAACCTCGTGCTCGGCTTCTTCGCGGGCTACCTGGCCCTCTGGTGGCTGTCGCCGATCCTCGGTGGGCAGACCTACTTCCGCTTCTTCCCCAAGGTTCTCCGGTTCGTGCTGTTCGTCGCGCGCGAAATAGTGCTGTGCAATCTCCGCGTCGCCTGGGACGTGGTCACGCCGCGGGCCTATCGCCGCCCCGGCATCGTGGCGGTCCCGCTCGAGGCCCGCACCGACGAGGAAATCACCGTCCTCGCCAACCTGGTCACGCTGACGCCGGGCACGGTCAGTCTGGAGATCTCGCCCGACCGCCGCGTGCTGTATGTGCATGCCATGTTCGCGGAAGACCCGGAGGCGATTCGGCGCGAGGTCAAGCAGGAATACGAGCGGCGGGTGCTGGACCTGCTGCGAGGTCCGCCGGAGGGCGAATCATGATCCTACTGTTCAATATCCTGCTGGGCATCGCGGCCCTGGCGCTGGTTCCGGCGGTGGCCCGGCTGGCCAGAGGCCCGACCTTGGCGGATCGGGTGGTGGCCCTGGATGTGATCGCCGCCACGGCCGTGTCCATGCTGAGCCTCCTCGCCGTGGTGCATCACCTGCCGGTGTTCATGGACCTGGCCGTCGTCCTCGCCCTGGTCAGCTTCGTCGGCACCGTGGCCTTCGCCCGCTATCTCGAAGAAAGGAGGCGACTGTGAACCGCCCGACCGACTGGATTGCCGCCGCCCTGGCCGTGGTCGGCGCCCTGTTCGCCGTGCTGGCGGCGGTCGGCATTCTGCGGATGCCCGACCTGTTCACGCGGATGCACGCCGCCAGCAAGGCCGGTTCGCTCGGGGCCTGTTGTACGGTCCTGGCGGCCGCCGTTCACTTCCATCAGGCGGATATCACCGTGCGGGCGGTGCTGACCGTCTTGTTTGTCGTTCTGACGGCCCCCATCGCCGCCCACGTCATCGGACGCGGCGGCTACCTCGCCGGAGCCAAACTGTCGCCGGAAACCGTGGTCGACGAGTTCGGCAGCCGCCCCTCAGGCTCGGTCGCGTGCCCTGAAACGGCCGATACCAAGCCGGAGGGCGGCCCGCCGCCGGACCCGTGCGGAGCGGCAGATGGCGACCGCCAACCGAACGAACCGGGAGGAGGCCAATGCCCGTATCCGTAGCGATACTCGGCGCGAGCGGGGCCGTCGGTCGCGAGTTCCTATCAATCCTGGAACACCGACCCTGGGTAACGGAGCCGCCGCGATTGCTGGCCTCCGCCCGATCGGCGGGCACTCGCCTTCCGTTTCGCGGTCACGAATTGGAGGTCGAGGAGGTCGCCGAGCGGAGCTTCGACGGCATCGACCTCGCCCTGTTCAGCCCCGGGGCGAGCGTCAGCCGCCGGTGGGCGGCCGTGGCGATCGAGGCGGGCGCGCGGGTCGTGGACAACAGTTCGGCCTTCCGGATGGATCCGCACGTCCCGCTGGTGATTCCGGAGATCAACCCGCAGGCGATCGGCGACGCCCCGCTCGTCGCCAACCCGAACTGCTCGACGATCATCATGAATATGGCCGTCTGGCCGCTGCACTGCCGCCGCCGTGTCATCCGGATCGTGGTCAGCACCTACCAGGCGGTCAGCGGCGCGGGCCGGCAGGCCATGCTCGAGCTGGAAAGCCAGACCCGCGACGTGCTGGAGGGCCGGCCCGCCGTGCCGCGAATTCTGCCCCATCAGACGGCCTTCAACCTGTTCAGCCACAACACGCCCATCGGCCCGGACGGCTACAACGTCGAGGAAACCAAGATGATTCACGAAACCCGCAAGATCTTCGGCTCGCCGGACCTGGCCATCACCGCCACCTGCGTCCGCGTGCCGGTCCTGCGGGCCCATAGCGAGTCGATCAACCTCACCTTCGCTGAACCGATCGCCGAGGAGGAAGCCCGCGAGATCCTCTCCGCCGCCCCGGGCGTGGCCCTGGTGGACGACCGCGCCGCCAATCGGTTTCCCATGCCCGTCGAGGCCTCCGGTCGCGACGAAGTGCTGGTCGGACGCCTCCGCCGCGATCTCAGCCAGCCGGACGGGCGGGGCCTCGAACTGTTCGTTTGCGGCGATCAGCTCCGCAAAGGCGCAGCCCTGAACGCCGTGCAGATTGCGGAACGCATACTCCGTTGAAAGACCCGAACGCCCCGCGGAGCGATGCGGCCCTCCCGGCCGCCGCGGCGACCCGGTATAATCGACCCCCGGACGGGAAACCAATGCCGCTGCACCATTGTGAGAATTGCCGACTACGCCGCCACGCGGACCGCAAGCCGAACAGCCTCCTGGCCCGCCTGTGGCGCTGGCACTCCCGCTGGTGTCCCGGCTGGAAGGCGTACCAGAAGTCCCTGGCGGAGGACCGCACGACGCCGCCCGCTGCCGACGATATCAAACTTCCACCGCCGACGAGTCGATAACAATCAACGAGCCGCGACGGGACGCCTCGCCGCCAACCGATCGAGGCCGGCGACGCCCGCGATAGGACTGGAAACCGACTTGGACTACCTCGAATGCTATGAACTGCTGGGGGTGCGGCCGGGAGCTTCGGTGGAGCAGATCCATCGGGCCTACAAACGCCTCGCGCTCCGCTATCACCCCGACCGCGCCAGCGGCCGACCCGATTCACTGGAGAAGTTCTATCGCATCACGGAAGCCTACACCACGCTCCGCCGCGGGCTGCACCGCGAAGCCGCCGCCGGCGGGCGGCGCCCCGTGCCGGTCGGCCGGTGCCCCCGATGTGGCCGGACGGAGGAGCTGTTCCAAGCCCTCCACGGCGGAGAATCCTGCGCCGACTGCCTGCTGAATACGCGGCGGCGGTTCCTGCCGCTGCCGAGCGTGGTGACGATCCGCTGTCTGGCGGTGATCGCCTTGCAGGCGGCGGCGGTGGGCTGTGCCGTCTCCGTGGGGCTGACCGGTCAATGGCAGCACGGGGCCGCCGGCCTGGTCGCCGTCATCGCCGCTCTGCTCGGCCTGGCCTACAACTTCTGGACGGCCGACATCATCGAGCGCTGACCCCCCGCATTCCCCAAAGACCGGCTCGGGCGTTGCTGGAACGTCCTCCCAGGTTCTGGTATGTAGGCTTCCTCGTCCGCAACGGACGCCACCGGAGGAAACCCGCATGTTCTCTCTTGCCTTTTCCATGCTGATCTGCCTGATGCCGGTCGCGGAGGATCCCCGGCCGTTTCTGGGCATCGCCACCGCCCTGACCCCGGGACCGCTGACCGCCGACGGCGAAACCTACTCCTGCGGCCTGAGGGTCGAAACGGTGCAGGCCGGAAGCGGAGCCGAAGCGGCCGGCCTCCGCCCCGGCGACGTCATCGTCGCCATGGACGGGCTTGATCCCGACGGGCCCGCCGAGGACCTGCCGCAACGCTTCACCGCCGCGGTGGCGGCCCGCAAAGTCGGCGACACCGTCAGCCTCACCGTCCTCCGCACCACCATCGAAGCCTCTGCCCGCGCCGACGACGAACCGTTGCAGGATACCGCCGCCATCGCCGACCCCGCCGCTTTCCTGACCACGCGGCCCGCCGGCGCCCGACTGCAACTGACGCTGGAAAAGGTCGTTCGCCGTCTGACTGTATCCGCCCGCCTGGGCCAGCGGCCGGAAGCTCGCAACCTCAGACCGTTGCCGCCGAATGAAGAAATCTTCCCGGCGGGCGTCCCGCGGCTCGACGAGGAGCGGCTGGCCGAAGCCCTCGTCCAGCGTTTCAACATCGAAGCCGACTACCGTGCTCTCCGTCGCCGTCTGGCCGGCCTGGTCGAGCAGGGCGACGCCTACCGGCTGCATCGCGTGGCCTATGCCTTGCGCGAACCCTTCGCCATGCCGACCATCGCCCGCGAAATCGCCGCCGCCCCGGCCGATCTGCCCGGCCTGCTGGCCCACGCCGCCTCCGGCCTGGATCACCCGTTGCCGAAGGCCGACCTGCCGACGCTGCGAACCGGCCTGTCGCCTGAGGAACACGCTCGCCAGATGGAAACCCTGCTCGCGGAAGTCGGCCGCATGGTGGAAGAGGCGCTTGCCGCCCTCGCCCCGGAGGAGCGGGCGCTGCTGGAAGAGACCGTCGGGGATCTCAGCGACGCCTTCCGCGAGGTCGTGATGGTGCTGGCTGATCCGGACCCGAAGCGGTTGGCCAGAGTCCTGGCCTTTGTGGAAGCGGCGACCAAGGTGGACACGGCCAGGCTCGCCGCCGCCGCGATCCGTTGGTCCGCCCTGCTGGATGCCGACTACCTCGCCGGGTTGCGCCGGGACCTCGCCGACCATGGCGAAGGCATCTTCCTGCAACACCAGACGCCGTGGGGTCCGATCGTCTTCGCCGGCGAGGGGGAGACCTGGTTTGACTCCCCCGCCGCCGTGATCGTGGACCTCGGCGGCGACGACTTCTACACCCCACGCACGCAGCGGCCCCTCTCCGTGATGATCGATTTCGGCGGCGACGACACGCACCAGGCCACCTTCGATTTCGCGCAAGGCGGCGCCTTGCTCGGCGTCGCCCTGCTCTATGACGCCGCGGGCGACGATCTCTACATCGCCCGCCGCTGGGCGCAGGGCGCGGCCGTGCTGGGCGTCGGGCTGTTGTGGGATCGGGCCGGCCATGACACTTATCGCGGGCAGGACTACACCCAGTCGGCGGCGTTGGGCGGCATCGGCCTGCTGATCGACGACGCCGGCCGGGACCGCTACGAGGCCCCCCGTTACGCCCAGGCCCTGGCCATGCCGGGAGGCTTCGCCGCCTTGATCGAGCGCGGCGGAGACGACCGCTACTTCTGCGGCGGCCGAGACCTGACCAATTACCAGACGCCGGGCGTGTATGAGGGCATGGGGCAGGGCTTCGGCATCGGCTTCCGCGGGCTGGCCTCCGGCGGGATCGCCCTCCTCCTGGACGAAGCCGGCGACGACGTCTACTTCGGGGGCAACTTCGCCCAGGGCGGCGGCTACTACTTCGGCCTGGGTGGTCTCGTCGACCTCGCCGGAAACGATCGATATCTCGGCACGCGGTACGCCCAGGCCTTCGCGGCCCACCAGGCGATCGGCTTCCTGGAGGACCACGCCGGAAACGACACTTACCGCTGCCGCCAGGGTGTCGGGCAGTCGTGCTCCTGGGACGAGACCGTCACGGCACTGATCGATCGCGGCGGCGACGACGCCTACCTGGGGCCGGGCGACTTCGCCCGCTGCGCATCGCACAACAACGGTGTGGCGATCATGCTCGATTACGGCGGGTCCGATCGTTACGACGGGTTCGGCCCCGCGCCGCGGGCCTCGGGCGATCCGCCGGTCACCAGCTTCTCGCTGCTGCTGGACTTCGGCGGCGGAGCGGACCGTTACGCCGCGGACGGCCTGAACCGAACCGCTCGGCACGGCCCTCGCCATGGGTTTTTCGTCGATTTCACCGGCGGCCCGGAACAAGCCCTTGCCGAGCTGGACGAATTGCTCCGGGAATGAGCCGCGCCGCGACGGGCGCCCGATCCGCGACGCAGCCTCCGCCAGCCTGGCTGCCGACGGCGGCCCGGACCTGGGCACGCTTCACCGCAGGGCGTCGGGACGGAAGTCCGCGATCCGGGAAGTTGCTATACTGCCGCGCATGACCCCCGCCAACGCACCATCGACGCCCTTCTCGAGGATTCTCGCCTGCGTCGCCGAGTCGCCCCACCTCCCGGCGGTGGTGCGCGAAGCGGTTCGCCTGGCCACGCTCTGCGACGCCGAGTTGGAGTTCTTCCACGTCGGCGAGACGCTCGACGCCCTGGCCCCCGCCGTCCGCGAAGCCCTGCCGCCGCCGCCGAATCGCTACGCCGATGCCCGGCTCACCGCCCAACCTGGCGGCCGGCCCGATCGGGTCATCCTCAACGAAGCCGCTCGGCGGCGATGCGACCTCCTCTTCGCCGGAGCCTTGCAGGAAGACCCGATGCTCCGCGGCGTGGTCGGCTCCGTCGCCCGACGCATCGCCCGTTACGCCGATCGGTCCGTCCTCCTGTCCACCCATCCCTCCTCGCCGGAAGCCTTCAGCAAGACCGTGGTCGTGGCCGTGGACTGCTCCGAAGACTGCGGCCGCATGATGCCGTCTCTGCTCGAGTTCGCCCGGCGGGCGTCGGCGGAAACAGTCCACCTGGTACACGAGTACTCCAGCTATACCAGCCGGCTGGCCGGTGCGGAAACCGAGGAAACCGACTCCGGCGGCTACGGCCAGACGCAGAACGCCGCCGAACGTCTTGCTCTGGCCAGTTTCCTCGACCGGTTCGATTTTTCCTCTCTCCGGGTGCAGACCGCGTGCCTGCCCGGCCGGGACGGAGCGGAAACCATCCGCTACGCCGAGCAACACCGCGCCGACCTGCTGGCCGCCCCCGGGCCCCGCCGCTCCCTGGGCCTCTGGGACCGCTTCTTCGGCCATCCCGTCGAAACGCTCTTGCAGCGGCTGCCTTGCTCGCTCCTCCTGTATCGCCCGACGCCAGGCTTCGCCAAGGGAGCTGCCGGATGAACGGCCTCTCCGCGCACGACATCTCCCGCCTGCTGTTGGCCATCGCCCTGCTGCTGGCCCTGGCCCACGTCCTCGGAGAACTAGCCCGACGCTTCCGACAACCGGCCATCATCGGCGAACTCGCGGCGGGCATTGTCCTCGGCCCGACCGTGTTCGGACGGCTCTGGCCGGCGGGCATGGCCGCCCTGTTCCCGTCGACCGGACCCGTGGCGGTCTCCTTGCAGGCCCTCACCACCCTGGCGATCACGCTCTTCCTGATGGTTGCAGGCATGGAAGTGGACCTGTCCACCATCTGGCGCCGCAAGAAGGCGGCGCTCTGGGTCGCCACGGGCGGGATGCTCGTCCCGTTTGTGTGCGGCTTTGTTCTGGCCTGGCGCCACCGGGAGTTCCTCGGAGCCTCCGCGGATGCGCCGCGGTTCGTGTTCGCCCTTTTCGTGGCGACCGCCCTGGCCATCTCGGCACTGCCGGTGGTGGCCAAGATCCTGATGGATCTGCAACTCTTCCGCAGCGACGTGGGCATGACCATCATCGCCGCGGCAGTGCTGGCGGACCTGGTCGGTTGGCTGGTCTTCGCCTTCATCCTGGCGTTGCTGGAACAACGCTCCGGCGCGGGGCTGGGGGTCGGGCAGACCGTGGCCGTCACCCTGGCTTTCGTCCTCCTGATGCTCACCGCCGGGCGACTCCTGGTAGACCGCACGCTCCCGTGGATCCAGGCCCACACCACTTGGCCCAGCGGCGTGCTGGGACTGGCCCTGGCCACCGGCATCCTGTGCGCCGCCTTCACCGAATGGATCGGCGTCCACGCCATCTTCGGCGCCTTTCTCTGGGGCGTCGCCCTCGGTGATTCACGACATCTCCGCGCTCGCACCCGGACCGTCATCGAGCAGTTCACCTCGTTCATCTTCGCGCCGCTGTTCTTCGCGGCCGTCGGCCTTCGGCTCGATCTCCTGGCCTATTTCGACCCGGCCATGGTGCTGGTGCTCTTGTCGCTCGGCATTGCCGCCAAGGTGATCGGCGGCGGACTCGCGGCCAAGGCGGCCGGCTTCGCCACCCGCGAATCGGTGGCCATCGGCTGCGGCCTGAGTGCCCGCGGAGCGATGGAAATCATCCTCGGCGTGCTCGCCCTGGAAGCGGGCGTCATCGGCGAGCGACTGTTCGTCGCCCTGGTGTTGCTGGCCATCGTGTCGTCGATGACCAGCGGATCACTGATGCAGTGGGTGCTCGGCCGGCCGCGGGTCATCCACTTCGCCGCCTATCTGTCCGCCAAGACCTTCACTGCCTCCCTGCAAGCGAACGACCGCCGCGGCGCCTTGGCGGAATTGGCGGCCCTGGCCGCGGCGGCCGGCGGACTGGACGCGAACGCGATCCTGGACGCGGCCTGGAGCCGGGAGCAACTCGTCAGCAGCGGACTCGGCGGCGGCGTAGCCCTCCCCCAGGTGCGGCTGGAGCGACTTCGTCAGCCGATCGTCGCCTTGGGCATCTCTCGCGAAGGGCTGGACTTCGACGCCCCGGACGGCCGCCCCGCCCGACTCATCATCCTCCTGCTCACGCCCTCCGATCAGACGCCCCTCCAACTCGGGCTGCTCTCCAGCATCGCTCGGACCTTCCGGGATCCCCAACTCGTCGAGCGGGCGAGCGAATGCACCAACTGGACCCAATTTCTCGCCCTGCTGAGGACCAGCGGCGCGCTGGAACCGGTCGCCCAGGCGTAGCCCAGGCCGGTTCGCCGATGGCCCCCGCCGACCGCGAGCATTCATCCACCGCCGCCGCCCACGCCGGGCAGTTCAGGATCCTCGCCGGAAACTGCCCGCGTGAAATGGCACGTTCGGCCGGACGCCGAGGCCCGGACCCTGCCCAATGGTAAGCTGCCCGCCCACGCCCCCGAGACCCACGAACGGGTCCGTCTTCAGCAGCAGGTGCCCGTCCAAATCCACCCAGTCCGCCAGCGGAGCGAGCTGGGCGGCGGCGGCGATACCCAGGGAGCTTTCGATCATGCAGCCCAGCATCACCTTCAGCCCCAGGCCGCGGGCCAGATGAATCATCCTCAGGGCCTCGCGGATACCCCCGCACTTGCTCAGCTTGATGTTGACCCCGTCCACGCAATCCGCCAAAGCCGGCAGGTCCTCAAACCGGACGCAACTCTCATCCGCCACGATCGGACACAACCCCAGCTTCTTCAGGCGGGCCAGGGCGGCGTTGTCCCCCGGGGGAATCGGCTGTTCGACCAGCTCCACGCCCTGTTCGGCCATGAACCGGAGTCGCTGGGCGGCGACCTTCGGCGTCCAGCCGCCGTTGGCATCGACGCGGAGGACTTTGCCGGGAGCGAGTTTGCGGACCCGCTTCACGATTTCTTCATCTTTCTCGACGCCGACCTTCAGCTTCAGTATC
>Ga0129299_1000295_pt1 | contig 31053 bp, 20 predicted proteins | sample ConPoolayeCmetaG_FD_94477 | JGI IMG/M metagenome (GOLD analysis project Ga0129299, IMG submission 94477) | Hot spring microbial mat communities from California, USA to study Microbial Dark Matter (Phase II) - Cone Pool mat layer C metaG ...
CCCCCACCCCGATCCCCGGCATCGGCGCCCCGGCCACGATCCAGGGGATCCAGCTTCAGCTCACCGAGGCGCGCCTGCAGGACAGCTACACGCATGTCCAGACCTTTTCGGCCACCAAACCAGGTGACACCCTGCTGGTGGTCAAGGGGCGCGTGCTCGCCGGGGACCTGAAAGCCGTCCCCGACTGGGATGTCTACACCATTGACGAAAACGGGCGGCGAGACACATCGGGCGTCAAGATCAGCGGCACGATAGACGGCCAGCCCAATACGATCATCTGGCTCATTGCCGTGGCCAAGACCTCGCGGTCGTTCACCATGCACTTTCCGGGCGGGACCAAGATCAACCTGGCTCCACTCCTGGGCGGGGGCACCAGGGCTGCCGCAGCCACAAAAGTGCCCTCGCCCACAACGATGCCGGGCGGCGCCGGCCCGCTGCCTCCGGCGGCCCCCTTTGTCTGCCCGAATCCGCACACGGTGGATTTCTCCTCCGTGCTCCAGTTCGGGCGGTTCGACGACCAGTGGGCGCGCGCGAGCGTGAAAGGCGGCGAGTTCTATATCGCCATGAAGCAGGCTGACAGTTGGGCCTGGGCCACCGACAGCTTCCCGGTCACAGATGGCATCTTTGAGGTGGATGCCTGGCAGACGGCGGCCGGGCCGGGAGCCTACGGGCTGGCCTTTGCCGTGGACGACCCGGACAACGCGAAGCAGCTCTACGCCTTTGCCATCGAATCCGATGGCTATTACGTCCTGTCCAAATATACGGATGGCGGCGGCTGGGTGGACCTGAAAACGCGATCCCGGACACCGTTTCTCTACACCGATGGCAAACCAAACCGTCTGAAGGCGGTGCGCCAGGGGTCACTCATCGCGCTGTATGCCAACGACATCCCGCTGGCCACGGTCTATTACCCCACCATCGCCGATGGTCGCTACGCCGGGCTGATGGCCTGGAGCGGGCGAGAGGCCGCCGGGTTGGAGGCGCACTTTGACAACTATACCGTCTGCCCGCTGACCGGGCCGTACCCGATGCCGCTGGACCCCCTGGCCCGGAAAGCCCAACGCTGGCCCGCCGGTCAACCGGTGCTGCTCACCTGGGCCTGGCCGGCCGCCACGTCGTCCGCTGCGCAGGCCTTCGCAGACCTGGCTGATATCACCCTGATCGTGGACGGTGAGGAATACCACGGGTTGCGAGAATACTGGGGCACACCCATCCCATGCGTTCAGGGCTATGCCGTGCAGTGGAGTCTGCCGTTATCCGATCTCCCCACCGGCAGGCATCGCCTCGAGATCCGCGTCAGCCTGCCGCAGTCGGTCACCGATGGCCGGGACCAGAATAAGGACGGCCAGCCAGACACCTACGGTCCGGGTGAGGTGTTCCACAACTCGATGGAATTGTCGGTCGAGTAGCAAAGGCCAAAAGACAGAGCGGGGTCTCACGACCCCGCTCGTTATTTCGGTCAGCCTGGCAGTTAGATGGTGTATAGCTCACCTGGTTCCTGCTCTTCCCCGGCTGGGGCGCGCACGACCAGCACCGGCACAGTCGAGTGGGCCATCACCCGGTGGCTCACGCTGCCCAGCAGCAGGCTTTGCAGGCTGCCCTGACCCCGGCTGCCCATCACGATCAGGTCGCACTGGCGCGTCTCGGTCAGGCGCAGGATGACTTCGGCCGGCTGGCCTTCCAGCACCTCCACCGTGGTCTCCACACCGGCCGCGCGCAACCTGTCCGCTGCCTGGTTGACGATCCGTTCCCCCTCGGCGACGTGCTGGCTGATGTATTGACTCAGCACCGGCTCGCCCAGGTAGGACGGGACCGGCGGAAAAGCATAGACGACGATGACCTGAGCCGGGCCGCACACGGCCAGGTCTTGCGCGTACTTGAGGGCCTCATCGGCATGGCGAGAACCGTCTGTGGCGAACAGGATCCTTTTGAACATCGTTTCACCTCCTGATAGCGGTTGAAAAGGTTCGTTTGGCAGATCAAATCCCGACTTTTACCGCACCCTATCGGCGTTATCTATGTAAGTGTATCACATCCCGGCACATAGGGCAAGCGGCCCGGCCTGACATCCGGGCGTAAATTAAAATGCACGACGCCCCTCCCCCGCATCGCGTCCCTTCGGGGAGGGGAAAGACCTCATGGGGATTTGGCGGCGGCTTCGCCGCCGCCAAAACCCCCAGAAAGGCCTTCTCCCCCTTTCCCTAACCTAACAGGAGTTATGCACGGATGCCAGGCCCGGCTTGACCTCCGTCGCGCCCGCGGTCGCCGGCTAAGCTGGAGACCTAAGCCTATCCACCAGGGCCACGGTGAGCATATCTGCCACCGGGTCGGTGGTGTCCAGCAGGCGTAACGTGGTGACGATAACCTGCCCACCACCATGCCGCACCAACCCCAGCCATGGGAAATGCTCGTTGAACCAGCCGGTGGTCATGCCCCCCCAGGGGTCCTCCAGTTCGGCCAGGACGGCCTCCGGCAACACCGCCCCGAAGGGAAAGCCCAGGAACTCGTTGCCGGGGAGCTTGAGGCCCAACGGCCGGGGGTCCAGCCAGTGCCAGGCGCTGATCCAATCACCGTCCAGTGGTGGTCCCTGGCGGGGGATGATCTCCAGCCCCAGAGCCTCGTCCTGGATGGCAGCGGGGCCGTCCAGGAATACCAGGGCCGTACCGCCACGCTTGACGTGCCGGACCACCGGCGGGTCCAGCACCGTGCTCACTACCGGCCAGAGGCCCGGCCAGCCTCGCACCTGGTAACCCAGGCTCGTCAACCGGTCTGCCAGGCCACGCTCCAGGGGGTCATAGACGCGAACCAGGCCCGCGCCTTGCGCTGGCGGCACCACCAGGGTGGTCCACGAGTTGGTTAGCCACTCCCGGCCGGCCTCGTCGTGCAGGCTGGCAGTCAGGGTGAGGATGCGGGGCGTGGCGATCTGCCGGACCTTAAACCGGGCCTGGCCCAGTTCCGTGACCGGACCGGCCGGCCCTCGCCTGGGCAGATCGAGTTGCCCGGACCGCCAGTTGGGTTGTAGCTTCCAGAGCAGCAACCGGACCGCCTCCGGCGCCGGCGGGCAATGCGCTAGCTGGAATTGAACGTGGACCTCGTCGCCGGCGCGCACCGCTGGCGGCAACCCGTCCAGGAGCAAGACCCCGGCGGCGTTATAGTTCGCCAGCTGGCCGGCCACGAGTTTGGGCGACCTCCACATGTCCAGCAGACCGTTGGCTTCCCAATTCTGGTCGGCCAGTTCGGTGAGCACATAGCCGGTGATGGCCTCCCGGCGACGCAGGCTTTCGATCTGGTGCTTGAGAGCTGCGGCCTGGTGGCGTTGTGTGGCGGCGATGGCCTCTTCCAGAGAGCGAAAGACGCGGGTGAGGGGGGAGCGGGCAAAGCGTTCAGCCAGGCCGGCCGGGATACAGCCCAACCAGCCGGTTCTCGCCCAGGGCTGTTCCTCCACGGGGGCGTCCGGCAGGCCCCATGTGCCGAACTCGGAGAGGACCAGAGGCTCGTCATTGCGTATCGTCGCGTCGCCATGGGGACTCCATAGCCAGTCGGCCCGGCCGGTGAACTCATCCAGCGTTTGCTCCCACTGGGGCAGGTGCTCCGGCATGGCCCGATAGCTGTGCCAGTCCAGCACATCGGTATCCAGGTGAAAGTTGCCAGCGCAGGCGGAATTGTCTACCCACAGGCGGGAGGGGTCCCATTCGCGGGCCTTGAACAGCAAGGTGCGCAATCGCCAGCGGTCCAGTTCGTCTTCGGCCAGGTTGGCCCCCCAGCCCTCGTTGAGGATGCTGCGGATGATCACCGAGGGGTGGTTGATGTCGCGGCGCACGATGGTCCGCAGGGTGTCGCGCAGCTCGGCCCAGCCGGGTTCGCTCAGCTCCACGGCATACGGCAACTCTTCCCAGACCAACAGGCCCAACTCGTCGCAGAGGTCCAGGTAGCGCGGGTCCGGGGGTTTGACGTGGATGCGCACCAGGTTAAAGCCCATTTCTTTGATCTGGCGGATCTGGGCAGCCCAGGCTTCCGGCGAGGGGGGGACATAACGGCCAGCCGGCCAATAATCCTGGTCCAGTACACCGCGCAAGTAGATGGGCTTATCGTTGAGGAGGAGCAGGCCGTTCGCGGTGGCGATGGTGCGCAGGCCAAAGCGGACCTCGCGTTCATCCACGGTATGGTCGCTGTGGGCCAGGGTCAGCCGGGCCGTGTAGAGCACCGGGTCGTCCGGGGACCAGGGACAGGGATCAGGCAAGGCCAGGTCGGTCTGCCACCGTTCATCGGTGATCTCCTGGGCCGTGCCGGCGACCAGCCGGCCCCGACCGGTGAGGACGGTGAGGGAGAGCATCATGTCCGGCGCGACGGGGGCGATCTCGGCGGTCAACTGGATGCCGGCCCTATCGGGCCAGGTGGTAACGGTCACGTGCTCGATGAGCTGCGCGCCCAGGCATTCCAGGTAGATGTCCTGCCAGGGGCCGCTGACGTCACCATACCAGTTTTGTTTGCCTTGCAGAATGTGGCGGCGGGGCAGACGGGGGTCGTTTTCAGGCGGGTCCAACACCCGCAGCAAAAGTTCGTTGCGTATCCCCGGCCGCAGGTGCTCGCCCACCTCAAAGTAGAAAGGACTAAAGCCGCCGCGATGCTCGCCCAGGCGCACTTCGTTCAACCACGCCTCGACATGATAATCCACGGCCCCCAGGTGGAGCCGGGCCTGCTGCCAGGTCCACTCGGCCGGGACGGTGAAAGCCCGGCGATACCAGGCCACGCCCTGGTAATCCCGGCGCTCCTGCAGGGCTGCCTGCCAGGCCCCGGGCACAGGGACCGGCACCTCGTGGCCCACCAGGCGGGACGGGACCAAGGTCCCCTCCGGATCGGCCAGAAAGTGCCAGATTCCGTTCAGGTCAATACGCCGCCGCATTATTCTCTCTCCGTAACTGCTTACCCTCCCGCAGGTTCGGGCGCAATCTCCGCACTGAAGTGCGCCGCAATGAGCTGCTCGCTCTCTTGCCAGCCGCTTTCTAACCTGCGGGAGGGTGGCGGGTAGGATAGCCCCTGCTGGAGGCGGGTCTGCCGCCGGCGCGGGGTGACACACCCCGCGCGAGCACAAGATGGCCGCCGGCGCCCCACTGCTCGCGGCGGGTCTGTGACCCGCCGCCAGCGCCCCACTGCTCGCGGCGGGTCTGTGACCCGCCGCTGGCGCCCCACTGCTCGCGGCGGGTCTGTGACCCGCCGCTGGCGCCCCACGCTCGCGGCGGGTCTGTGACCCGCCGCTGGCGCCCCACGCTCGCGGCGGGTCTGTGACCCGCCGCTGGCGCCCCACGCTCGCGGCGGATCTGTGACCCGCCGCTGGCGCCCCACGCTCGCGGCGGATCTGTGACCCGCCGCTGGCGCCCCACGCTCGCGGCGGGTCTGTGACCCGCCGCCAGCGCCCCACTGCTCGCGGCGGGTCTGTGACCCGCCGCTGGCGCGAATAGCCTGACCAGCCGCCGGCGCGGGGTGACACACCCCGCGCGAGCACAAGATAGCCGCCGGCGCGGGGTGACACACCCCGCGCGAGCACAAGCTAGCCGCCGGCGCGGGGTGACACACCCCGCGCGAGCACAAGCTAGCCGCCGGCGCGGGGCACACCCCGCGCGAGCACAAGATGGCCGCCGGCGCGGGGTGACACACACCCCGCGCGAGCACAAGGGGCCTCGTTGCTGCGTGCCCACGCGGAGCGTGGGCACGAGGTAAGACCAGCCCCGCCCTACAGTTCTTCGTGTTCCCGGCTGAGCGCCAGCCGCAATACCCGGGCCAGTTGGGCCTGATCAGGGGGTTTCTGGAGCCAGCCGGCGATCCCCTGGGCCAGGAGGTGCTGGTATTCTTCTCCCAGGGGATAGCCAGTCGTCACCACCAGGCGGATGTGGGGGTCCTGGGCTTGCAGAGCGCGGAATAACGCGCCACCGTCCATCACTGGCATGACCAGGTCGGCCAACACCAGGGCAATCTCGTGGCGATGTTGGCTATAGACCGCCAACGCCTCCTGGCCGTTGGTCGCCGTCAACACACGATAGCCGAGCTGCTCCAGCATGGCCCGGATCGCATCCAGGACCAGAGGTTCGTCTTCCACCAGCAAGATGGTCTCGCCCCGACCCGCCGGGATGGGCGAGGGCGATGTCTCTGGCCCGGTTTGCGCTCCCTCTGCGCTGGCCAGGGGCAGGTAGATATAGAAAGTGCTGCCCTGCCCCACCTGGCTCTCGGCGCGGATAAAGCCATCATGCTGCTTGACGATGCCATAAACCTGGGCCAGACCCAGGCCGGTGCCCCGGCCCACTTCTTTGGTGGTAAAGAACGGCTCAAAGAGGTGAGCCATGACCTCCGGTGGCATCCCGGTGCCGGTATCGCCGACGGACAGCACAGCCCACGCGCCGGGTGGCATATCTGACACCGGGGCAGCCATATCGGGCAACAAGGTCAGGCGCGACAGGCTCAGCCGCAATTCTCCGCCGGCGGGCATGGCATCGTGGGCGTTTATGGCCAGGTTGGTGAGCACTTGCTGAAGTTGCGTCGGGTCGGCGAGGACGGGATATGCGCCGGGGAGTATGTCCAGGACGATACTGGTGCGCTCTGGGATGGTGCGCCGCAGGAACCGGCCGGCCTCCTCCAGAAATGCAGCCAGGTCTAACGGCTGAGGCATACGAATGGACTTGCGGCCAAAGTCCAGGATCTGGCGGATCAGATGGGCGGCGCGGCGGCCCTCTTGCACGATGCGCCCCAGGTCCGCTTTGGCCGATTCGGGCACATCCGGGCGCATCTGCAACAGTTGGGCAAAGCCGATCATGCCAGTGAGGATGTTGTTAAAGTCGTGGGCGATGCCAGCCGCCAGTTGGCCCACGGCCGCCAGACGTTCTTGCTGACGCAACTGCTTTTCTGCCCGTTTGCGCTCGGTGATGTCTATGGCCAGCTCGAACCGCACATCGCGGCCATCAGGCCATTTGATGATCCGGTCTGTGATGGCGTAATCCCGGTCCAGGCGAGGATTGTGATGTTCCCACCGGTAGGGCTGGTATCTTTGCCGCAGGATGATCTCATTGGTGCAGAAGGGGCAGGGCGAGTCAAAACCTTGAAACTCCCGGTAGCAGATGCCGCCGACGAGGTCCCGATGAAAGGCCCGCCGGAGCGTCTGGTTCGCGTAGACGATCTCATATGTATAAGGGTCGGTCACATAAATTATCTCTTCTATACTATCAAATATAGAAAGTAATTGCTCTCTCTCGAATTGTAGGGCCTTTTCCGCCTGTTTGCGCTCGGCCAGTTCCTGGCGTACAAGCTCATATAAGCGGGCGTTCTCCAGGGCCACGGCGGCCTGGTTGGCGAAGGTGGTCAGCAGGTCCAATTGCCCGTGGAAGGCGCGAGGCTGGCGGCTGTGGACGAACAACACGCCGAGCACCTGTTCTTTGGCCCGGATGGGCACGGCGGCGAAGGAGCGAATGCCGGCCGCCACGATGTCCGGGTTGGCCGGGACCGAGTGGGGCGGGTGGATGGTCCCGTCTGGGGTGACCTCATCGGCGAGGAACGGCTGGCCGGTCGCCAGCACGTGCCGGGTGATGCCGCCGGGCCGGATGCGGCGCATGATGGGCAGCACGCCGCGCAGGTCTTCGGCCCCCAGAACCGGCTCCCCCGTCTCGTCCAACAACACCACGCTGGTATAGTCCGAGTTCACGACGGAACCGGCCAGGCTGATGATCTGGTGCAGGATCTCACCTGCCTCCAGCGAGGAAGCCAGGGCCTGCGACGCGCGGTTAAGCTCCGTCAGGCTGTGGAGCTGTTGTTGCGCTTGCTGGTAGAGGCGGGCGTTTTCCACAGCCACGGCCGCCTGATCCGCAAAGGCCAGCAGCAGGCCCCGGTCCGCCTCGGTAAAGGCTGCCGGGCGGCTGGCGTTGTCCAGGGAGATGACGCCGATGATCTGGTCGCGGTAACGTAACGGGGCCACGACCGCCGACTGGACACTCCACACCTCGGCGATCTCGCCGTAACGGAAGCCGGTGGCCTGAACGTCGGGGATGAGTAGAGGTTGCCCTTCGCGCACGGCCTGGAAAGCATAGCCGGTCCCGGCCGGGAAGCGGATGGTGCGCACGCGCGGGTCCTGATAGCCAGCGGTGGCCCGGACGCACAGCTCGCCGGTCTGCTCGTCTAATAGCAGAATGCTCCCCTTCTCGGCGGCCGGGATCACCTGGCAGGCGGCGGTCAGCACGTTCTCCAACAGTGGTTCCAGGTCCAACGTGCTGGTGAGGGCGGCGGTGGCCTGGGCCAGGGCCTCGGCCCGGCGGCGCGCCTGTTCCTCGGCCGCCAGGATGCGCGCGTTGCGGATGGCGATGGCGGCCTGGACCGCGAACAGGCTCAGCAGATCGGCGTCGGCCGGGGTGAAGGTGCGCGGTGGCTCGGCCAGGACGTCCAACACGCCCAGGAACTCGTCGCCCCAGCGGACCGGCACGCCCACCACAGCCGTCCAACGTCGTTCCGCGTAGACGGCCGCGCGCCCCTCCCAGGTCCGATAATCATCCACGATCAGCGGCTGGCCGGTCAGCCAGACCTTGCCGGAAAGCCCCTCCCCCCGGTGCAACACGGTCCCCAGCGGGGGCAGGTCACAGCCCACGATGGTGGCCCATTCCAGCACGTCTCGCTCCGGCCGGTACAGATACAGCCCCCCTGCCGTGCCATCCAGCAACTCTATCGCCCGGGCAACGATGGAATGGAGCAGGGTCTCCAGGTCCAACTGGGCCGCCAGCTCCAGGCCCACCGTGCGCAGGGTTTCCAGGCGCGCCGTATAACGTTTGACCTCTTCCTCGGCCCGCACCCGGTCGGTGATGTCCGTGGCGATGTGGATGACCCTTTCCAGGCGGCCGGCATCATCCAGGACTGGCGTGCAGGAGACCAGGAAGGTTCCGCCCAGGGCCTCCATCTTCATCTCAACGGTCTCCAGGCGGCCGGCGGTAAGCAGCTCCTCGAGGGGGCAGCCCAGGGGTGGTTCGCCGGTAGTGGGACTATGAAAGATCTGATAGCACTTCAGGCCCAGCAGGTCTTGTTCCGGCCGGCCAGTGGCTTTTACCAGGGCCTGGTTGGCTTTCAGCACGCGGCGTTGGGGATCGAGGATCACCGTGGGGTGGCTGATAGCCTGAAAGATGTTCTCCCACTCGCGGCTGGCCTGGCGCAGCGTCTCTTCGGTCCGCTGGCGTTGCGCCTGGTCCCGGCGGAGCCGCGCCACCACCAGGACGCCGACGGCCGCAACCAATATGGTCTCCAGGAACGCCTCGCCCCAGTTGAAGGGGGTAGGCGGCATCCCCAACAACAGGCGAGGGAGGTCCAGAAGCTCAGTAAACCAGACGAAGCCGACCAGCAGGACGAACAGGCCGGCCACCGGCAGCCATATCTCCTCTCCTGGCGGATGGTCAGGCTTCCCGGCCCGACTTTTATCAGCGACCATCTGACACCTCTCGAATCCAATTCTAAGGATAGTATATCGGATAGCGCGCAGAAGGTCAATAGCAGATCGGCTGACATCCGTGCATAACTTCTGTCAGTGAGACAAGAGGGGGAGAAAGCCTTTCTGGGGGTTTTTGCGGCGGCGAAGCCGCCGCAAAAACCCCTACCAGGCATTCTTTCCCCTCCCTGAAGGGACGCAAAGTGGGGAGCCGGGCAGTGCCCTCATGCGTGATGTCAGCAGATCGGCGGCGGGCCTTTACAAGCCCGGCGGAATCTGGTATGATCATCGTGAGCACAGGGTTATTCGAGCTTTCAGCACGCGCAGCATAGGGCAAGACACTGTGAAAGACAACCTGCCGTCATTCCCAAACATCGAGGGCGCTGATGAATGCTCGACCGGGCCGCGCCTGCGGCCGGTGATCGTTCCCCGGCGCGGGACCACACCGGCTGAAGCAGAACCGACACCGCCGCGCCCCGTGATCCGCAGCGCCGAGGGCCTGCGGCGGGTGTTTCGCGTGGACACGCCCCGGCCGGAGCGGCCTGAAGCGCCCAAGGCGGGATCGCCGGCGCCGGGGTCATCTCAGGCCCGCAAGCCGCCGCCAGGCCAGCCCACGCCCCAGCCCCCGTTGGCAGCTTCCGCTACCCCTACCACTTTGGGTGGCGTGCGCACCGCCGCCCTGGAGCCGCAAGGGGTCCAGCTTCAGCCCCGGGCCACTGCCCGACGCACAGCGCAATGGCTGGCCAGCAAGATGCTCACCATCATCGAGGTGATCACGGTGGCGGCCCTGGTAGTGGTGGTGGTCCTGGCCATGAGCAATCTGGCGGCGTTGAACGAGGAGGCTGCCGCCGAACAGCGTCGCCTGCTCACCCCCAGCCCGACCAGCCTGGGCGAGGGGCTGCGCCAGCGGGCCGTATTGCCCGGCAGCAGCCAGCCGCCGCCGGGTGAGGAGGAGATCCCGCCGCAGTTCCGACCCTATCTCCTGCCCTCCACGCCGCTCCCCCTGCCCACGCCCGGCCCCCGCCAGGCCACGCGCCTCGTCATCAAAAAGATCGGGGTGGATGCGCCGGTCCTGGAGGGCGACGATTGGCAGACCCTCAAGAAGGGTGTGGGGCACACGCCGGGCACAGCCAACCCCGGCGAGCCGGGCAACTGCGTCCTCTCCGGCCATGATGATGTCTATGGCGAGGTCTTTCGCTACCTCAGCGAACTCAAGCCGGGCGACGAAGTGCTGGTCTATACCAGCGATGGTCACAGCTTCAAATACGTGGTCAAGACCAGCTTCCTGGTTTTGCCGGACGCGGTGGAGGTACTGGACCCCACGCCGGAGCCGATCCTGACCCTCATCACCTGCTACCCTTACCTCATTGACAGCCACCGGCTCATCGTGGTCTGCACCCTGGAAGGGGAAGCACCGCCCGGGTAGCAGAGGAACGGGGGATAGAGCATCTATCACGCCTGACGTTTGACGCCTGACGGAGGTATCCAATGCGCATCGCTCTGGACGCGATGGGTGGCGACCGCGCCCCGGCCGTGCCGGTGGCCGGCGCGGTCCAGGCTGCCCGATTGTATGGTATTGAGGTCCCGCTGGTAGGCCGACCAGAGGTCATCCAGGCCGAGCTGGCCAAACACGACACGCGCGGGCTGGCCCTCCCCATCGTCCCGGCCAGCCAGGTGGTGGAGATGACCGACCACGTGGATGCGGTGCGGGCCAAAAAGGACGCCTCGATGAACGTGGGGGCGCGGCTGGTGCGCCGGGGTGAGGCCGATGGCTTTGTCTCGGCCGGGCATTCCGGGGCGGTGATGGCCGCCGCGCTGTTCAACATCGGGCGTATCCCCGGCATCAAGCGCCCGGCCCTGGGCACGGTCTACCCCACGATCCCCGGCCATTGCTTCGTCCTGGACGTGGGGGCGAACACGGAATGCACCCCGCTCTACCTGCTCCAGTTCGCCCTCATGGGCAGCATCTTCATGGAAAAGATCTATGGCCTCCCCCGGCCCACGGTGGCCCTCCTCTCCAACGGCGAGGAGGAGGACAAAGGCAACCTGCTTGTCCGCCAGGCCACACCCCTGCTCAAGGCCAGCGGCCTGAACTTTATCGGCAACGCCGAGGGCAAGGACGTGCCCAAGGGTTTTGCCGACGTGATCGTGACCGATGGGTTCAGCGGCAACGTGCTCATCAAGCTCAGCGAGGGGCTGGTGGTGGCCCTGGGCCTCATCATCGTCAACGAGCTAAAGGCCGGGGTAGTGGGCAAACTGGCGTTGTTGCTGGCTGTGCCCGGCGCGATCCTGGCCTTGCCGACGTTGCTCCTCTCCCTCCCGGCCCTGCGCCGCATCGTCAGGCGGTTCTATTACGCCGAGTTTGGCGGGGCGCACCTGCTGGGGGTGAACGGCCCGGTGGTGGTGGCCCACGGCCGCAGCAACGTCAAGGCCATCCAGAACGCCATCCGCGTCTGCAAAGAGTCCGTGGAGCGCGACGTGGTGGGGACTATTCGGGAGGGCGTAAAGGACCTGCCCGGCGGCGAGTGGCCCCAACGCGCTTCGTAATACGTGGACCATATCCAGACCGCAATCCACGATCCGCAATCCGCAATCTCATGCCCGGCGGCGGGTGTTTCACCCGCCGCCGGGCGCGGGGTCGCAGACCCCGCGCGAGCACATATTATACGAGGAGGTGTCTCATGGCCGTGAAACAGGCAGCAGTGATGAAACGGCAACCGCACCGGGTACGGCAAGCGACACATCGGCCGGAGGTGCCCGGTGTCTTGCCGCCCCCCCTGCAAAACGGCGACCGGCTGACCCGCCCCGAGTTCGAGCGGCGCTACGCCGCCATGCCTCACGTCAAAAAAGCCGAGTTGATCGAAGGAGTGGTCCATATGCCAACGCCTGTACATGTGAGTCATGGTAAGTCACACAGTTGGGTGATCGGCTGGCTGGTAGCGTACCGGGCCGTTACCCCCGGCGTAGAAGTTGGTGATAATGCCACCGTCCGCCTGGACCTGGACAACGAGCCGCAGCCGGATGCCCTGTTGCGCCTGGACGAGGCCCATGGCGGTCGCTCCCGCGTTAGCGCGGACGATTACATCGAGGGCGCGCCGGAACTCATCGCCGAGATCACCGCCACCAGCGCCTCCTATGACCTGCACGACAAGCTGAACGCCTACCGCCGCAATGGGGTGCAGGAATACCTGGTGTGGCGCGTCTACGACCAGGAGCTGGACTGGTTCAGCCTGCAAGAGGGCCAATACGTGCCGTTGGAACCCGATGAGGAAGGGGTGATCCGCAGCCAGTTCTTTCCCGGCCTGTGGCTGCACGTGCCGGCCATGCTGGAAGGCGACCTGGCGCGGGTGCTGGCCGGGTTGCAAAAGGGGTTGGCGTCGGACGAGCACGCCGCCTTTGTCGCGCAGTTGTCTGGAAAGGAGTAACCATGGTCAACGTCCGAATCGCGCTGTTGACCGGCCTGGTCGTCACTGCTCACGGCGGCGACCGTAGGGAGTGTGACCGCCGCCAGCGCGGGGTGGCACACCCCGCGCGAGCACACGACCCGCCGCCAGCGCGGGGTGGCACACCCCGCGCGAGCACACGACCCGCCGCCAGCGCGGGGTGGCACACCCCGCGCGAGCACGGAAACAGTGCCCTGAACCCTCCCGCAGGTTAGAACGTGCGCCCAAACCTGCGGGAGGGTAGGCAGTTACCCAAGCTCACCCAGAGGTGAAAAGTGATTCAGGTTAGGATTGTACTATTGGCCGGGCTGGTCATTGCGGCCCTGGTGGTGACCGGGCTGGTACTGTGGTGGGTGTTCAGCCTCGACGGCACCTTGGGGCTGTATCAATGGGGGCCGAGCTACCGGCCTATCTTTTACCTGGTGGGGCTATTGGGCCTGCTGCCCCTGCTGGCGGCGTTGGCGGCGGCCCTGGTACGTCGCTTCTCCCGTACCGCCGGGCGCATCGCGGCCGTGCTCGCCGCGATCCTGGCCCTGGTGGGCCTGATCGTTCCGCCGGGTATCGCCGGCTATATCCTCCAGGTCTCACGGGAGATGGCGGCCATCACCCCGCCGATATTACTCATTGAGGACGGCGTGGGGGCGCATGGCGTGCCCAATCTGGCCCTCGTCTTTCGCACCGACCCGGCCAGCCAGCACACGCTCCGCTACGGCATCGGCGACCTGAGCCAACAAGTCACCGAGCCGCAGCCGGTCCGCGAGCACGTGCTGGCCCTCCGCGACCTGCAACCGGCCGCGCGCTACCAATGGCAGCTCAACAATGGCCCGGTGTACTCGTTCCAGACGCCGGCGATAGCCCCGGCCGATGGCCCGCTCTATCGCTTCGGGGCCGGCGGCGATTCCCATTTCGGCGCGGATACGGCCCGCCAACCCCAGACCATGCAGGGCATCCTGGGCTATGTGACCCGGCCGGAGCATGGATTCCACGCCTTCTTCCTCATGGGCGACATCACCGAGATGGGCATGAACAACGAGGAATGGCTCCTGGCCCTGGATACGCTGGCCCCCTTTAGCTATGCCGTGCCAGTGCGACCATTCCTGGGCAACCATGACGGCCTGATCAACGGCGTGGAGCACTATTTCGCCTATTTCTACCCGCCGGGCCTGGCGACGCCCCAGGGAACCCAACGCTACTACCGGCTTGACGCCGGGCCGGTGCACGTGATCGTGCTGGAGATGATGTGGGGGATTGACACCTTCACGCCGGCGCAACGCGAGTGGTTCAACCGACAACTGGCCGCCCTCCCCTCCACCGACTGGGTGATCGTGATGATGCACTCGATGGTCTATTCGTCGGGCACGGTGTCGGACGGGCTGCCCTGGTACGACCCGCCGGATATGATCCGCGAAGTGGCGCCGCTGTTGGAAAAATACCACGTAGACCTGGTCCTCTCCGGGCATAACCATCACCTGGAGTTCCTGCAACAGAACGGCGTCAGCTATGCCGTGGTCGGCGGGCTGGGTGGCCTGCTGGACCCGGAGGCCGTCTATCGTTCGCCGGCGTCGCAGTGGTATAGAGCCGGCACGCACGGCTTTGCCGACGTCACGGTCTACCCGGACCGGCTGGTTCTCTGTTTCCGTGACGCCAGGGGCCAGGAACTTCAGACCTTCACCATCCGCAACAACCAGTAAGCGTAATTGCCTCGTGCCCACGCTCCGCTTGGGCGCGCAGCACCGTTGCCTTGTGCCCGCGCGTGCCTCGTGCCCACGCTCCGCGTGGGGGCGAGCAAGGGTGGTTTGCCTTGTGCCCGCACGTGCCTCGTGCCCACGCTCCGCGTGGGCATGCAGCACCGTTTCGCACCCACGCAGAGCGTGGGTGCGAGCAAGGGTGATTGCCCGCGCCAGCCAGGCCAGGGAGCTATTTTCAAGAGATAAGGAGATAACAATGGCTATTGACACCGAGGTCCGCCGAACCCTGAACCAGGAGCTAGACGAGATCGTGACCGGCATCTGGGAGCCAGTGCCGCTGCCCCAGGAGTCGCCCTATGGCCGCGATGAGCGCGGCCGGCGGCGGGTGGTCATCACGGGCATGGGCTGCATCACGCCGTTGGGTCTCACCGTGGACGAGACCTGGGCGGGCCTGGTGGCCGGTCGCTCCGGCCTGGGCTACGTGACCCGCTTTGACGCCAGCAACTACCCGGTCAGGGTCGTCGGTGAGGTCCATGGGTTTGATCCGCAGAACTATATGGACTTTAAGGCGGCCAAACGCATGGCCCGCTTCTCTCAGTTCGCCGTGGCGGCCGCGCAGATGGCCCTGGCTGACGCCGGGTGGACCATCCCGGCCGAAGAGGCCTTTAGCACCGGCGTGATCATGGGCGTAGGTATGGGGAGCCTGCCGGATGTGGAGGAGGCTTTTGATCGGCTGCGCGCCGGCAAGCGCATCAGCCCCTTTTCTTTCCCCCTCATCCTGCCCAACATGGCCGCCTACAACGTCAGCCTGATCACCGGGGCGCGGGGATTCAACTCCAGCGTGGCCACCGCCTGCGCTTCCAGCACCCAGGCCATCGGTGATGCGACGGAGGTCATCCGCCGGGGCACGGCCGAGGTGATGCTGGCCGGTGGCACCGCCGCCGAGATCTGTGAGTTCGCCCTGGCCGGCTTTTACGTGATGCAGGCTCTATCTACCTGGACGGAGGAACCGCCGGGCAAGGCCAGCCGCCCCTTTGACGCGCGACGAGACGGCTTTGTGGCCTCCGAAGGCGCCGGCATCCTGGTCCTGGAGAGCCTGGAACACGCCCTGGCCCGGGGCGCCCGCATCCAGGCCGAGGTGCTGGGTTTTGGCAGCACCTCCGACGCCTATCACCTGACGGCCCCAGACCCGGAGGCCCAGGCCCCAGCCATGGCCATGCAACTGGCCATCGCCGATGCCGGCCTGACCCCCGGCCGACATTGACTACATCAACGCCCACGGCACGTCCACTCCCCTCAACGACCCGATGGAGACCCTGGCGATCAAAAAAGTCTTTGGTGACCGGGCCTACCAGGTCCCCATCAGCGCCAACAAGTCCATGCTCGGCCACCTCATCGCGGCGGCCGGGGCAGTGGAGGCTATCGCCACGGTAAGGACCATCCAGACCGACATCATCCCCCCCACCATCAACCTGGACGAGCCGGACCCGGCCTGTGACCTGGACTATGTGCCCCATGTCGCCCGCCGCGCGCCGGTGCGCCTGGCCCTGTCCAACTCTTTCGGCTTCGGTGGGCAGAACGCCTGCCTGGTGTTGGGGAAATATGAAGGATGAAGGCAGGGGAGCAGAGGAGTGTGGGAGTACGGGCGTGTGGGAGAGGGTTCCTTCCCACAATACGCACTACGCAACACGTTCCACGCATCACGTTTGACGCTTGACGCCTGACGTTTTGACGCATTACGTTTCACGTTTTACGAGGTGAAATCCATTGCGCGTAATTACCAACGAAGCCTATGTCACCAGGCGCAAGAACTGGGGCAGCCGCATCGCCTTACTCAGCTTTTTGTTTCTCATCGCCGGGGGCATCTATTCCTTCCTTGACCCCACCCTGTCCCAGTTGCCTGGTGGCCTGCCGCCCTGGGCGAACCTGGCCATCGCTTATGGGCTGGTCATCGCCGGGTTCGTGGGGTTCAACATCGGCACCTACCATGTCCGACGGTGGGGTCGGCCAGACCGCGAGGATCGAACGCTCAAGGAGAACCTCACCGGCCTGGACAATCGCTATCGCCTCTACAACTATGTGCCGGGCCTGCCGCTTCTGCACCTCCTGCTCACCCCGCAAGCCGTCTATGCTCTGGAGACCCGGGGCATTGACGGACAGGCTATCGTGTGCGCCGGGGATCACTGGCGGAGACACATGAAGTTCATGGACTATCTGCGGGCCCTCAGCGAGGAACGCCTCAAGAATCCCACCCAGGACGCCCTGGATGGCGCGGCCCGCCTGCGCGCTTACCTGCGCGAGTATCTGCCGGACGTGGCCGACAGCGTGCCGGTGAAGCCGGTGGTAGTGTTCACCGGCAAAGATGTCACGCTAGAGGTGACGGACCCGACTGTGCCGGCGGTATTGGCCAGGAACCTCAAGGGCGTGATCCGCACCACCGGGGACCCCATGCCGCCAGCGGTCTACCAGGCCCTGGCGCAGCACCTGATGGACGTGGCCGGCGACCTGGAGGAAGATACAACGCCCCCCACCGTCCAGGTTCGTACCCCTGGTTCCCGCAAACGCCGCAAGCGGCGCAAGTCCTCGTAGTGGTTGCCCCCTGGCCCCCTGAACCCTCCCGCAGGTTAGAATTGCGTCCAAACCTGCGGGAGGGTAGGCTGTTACAAGCTCCCATAAAAACAGCCCCGGTCATCTGACTTTGGACCATACCACAAGGAGTAGAGGCTTTAGCCGGTCGTGGCCACAAGATATGGCCCGCCTGAAGGCTCGACTCCAGGATTGTCCAAAGATGACCGGGGCTGGGCTTTTGCTTCGCGCGCTACCGTCTACCCTCCATAATTGCGCAACACGAGCGGCAAGAAGAGTCGGTACTCGTGCTGCGCTTCCCTTATGACCAGGGCCTCAGGCAGCGTGGCCGACTTGTTATCCGGGTTGGTCACGGTGACGGTATAGGTGCCCACCGGCGTCAGGGCCGGGATCGCCACCTGCAACTGAGTCGAACTCAGGCGGGTCACCGGGGTCAGGGGCAGGCCGTCTATCCGCACCGTGGCCCCAGGCTGAAAGTTGGCCCCAGTGATGGTCACCACCGTCGTCACCTCGTTCGTCATGGAGGGAGGATTGACGGCCGTGATCTGGGGCGCCAGGGCATCTTTCATGCTCACCGTAACCGCCCAGGTCGTGGTGATGTAGGTGGCGCTTTGCTGGACCCGGAAGAGATGGCCCCCTTCGCTCAGCGGGACATCGAACTCGATTTGCGACTGCTTCGTTGACCAGTTACTGATCGCGGTCGCCGGCTCGATGGACAGGTTGGCGAAGCCATGGGTCACGTTCAGCAGCACATGGTAGGTGCCGGTAACTGGTGTCTGCACCCCGATCTGGGATTGGCCGGCCCCACCCTTGCCCAGACCACTCCAGGTATGGGGCGCGCCGTGCAGCACCGTGGGGATGGGCTGGATCGAAAGCGCGTACTGCAAGGGGCCGGCGTTCCCAGCCTGGGCCTCCAGGCGCAACTGATTCACCCCGGCTGCCAGGTCTGTCGTCCACCAGAACGTCTCCCCGCCATAGACTACCGGCGTGGTATATACCGGCGCAGCCCCCTGGTATAGATAGACCGTCAGCCCATCGTTCAGGTGGCCGTTCAGGGTCAGCCGGAAGTTGGCGGCGCTCCCGGCCGGCAGGACCATCGGCAGCCATTCCACCAGGAACCCGTTGCCCACGCCCCCCAGATTGCCGCCGTCTTTCTCATAGGGCAACTCATCGGCCGGCACCCCCGTGGCGGCGATCGCCAACGACCAGGCGGTATGGGCCAGGAGCGGGTCTTGCACCACGGTCAGCTCGTGATCGCCGGCGGCCAGGTAGTAACGCACCGTGCCGGTGGTCTCCACGGTTTTCTGGAGGTGGGGATGCGAGTCCACCAGGAACTGATAGCGGCCGGCCGTCACGCCATAGGCAAAGTCATACAGGCCGGCCGTGCTCACCCGAAAGCGCACCTGGGAGTTGTTGGCTGAAATCCCCTGTGAGGCGCCGACCCAGGTGGCCGGGCTGGCCGGGGCGACCGTGGGCTTGGGATACAGGGCCAACTCATAGGCCAGCGCGCCTCCGTTGGCCGCATCTGTCTCCAGGTGGATGCGGCTCAACCCGGCTGGCAGATCCACCATCCCCCAGACCGTCTCACCGCCGTAGACGTTGGTGAGGGAATAGACCTCGGCCGGGCTAAGGCCGGCGTAGAAGGTGACATTCATCTTGTCGGTGTTTGCCCCGGTCAGGGTCAGCTTAAAGTTGGCCGGGGTGGCTGCCGCCAGGTTCACCGGCAGCCATTCGGCATTGAACCGATTGGCCGCTGCCCATAGATGGCCGCCCGTCTTGGTATAAGGCAGGTCATCCGTCGGTGCGCCGACGGCCGAGATGTTCAACATCCAGGAGGCGTCCGCCGTGCGATCCGGCACGATCTTGAGCACATAGACGCCGGCGGGGACATAGTAGCGCACCGTGCCGGTGGTCTCCACGGTTTTTTGGATGTAGAGGGCATCCACCAGGAACTGGAACCGACCGGCCAACAGGCTATAGTCAAAGTCATACAGCCCGCTGGTGGGGAAACGGAGCTGGATATGCGAATCCCACGCCCCGGCGCCCTGCGAATAGCCGGCCCAACTGTACGGTGCCCCCCCGATCTCGTAGACAGTCAGGTCATACTGGAGGAGATTCGCGCCGGTGTTGTGCAGGATGAAGGTGTTTTGCCCCGGCTTGAGGGTGGCCGTACCCCAGAGCGTCTCGCCGTCCAGGATGGTGCCGACAAAAGCCGTACCCCCGGCGCCGTCTTTGATGGTCAGGTCCAGTTGCCCGCCGCCGATCACCGCTGGCGTGACCAGCCGAAAGTTCACTTCCCGGTCCGCCGTCCCGAACAGCGGGAACTGGGGGTCCACCTGCGCGTCCGGATTCAGGCTACCGTAAAAGTGTGCCAGCACTTCCTGGGCTGCTGTGGCGGTGACGCTGATGGTCCAGGAGGTGGTGACCGCGGCCGATTGCTTGAACGCGAAATTGTGCCGCCCGGCGGTCAGGGGCACATCGAATTCGGTGGAATGGCCCGCCAGGTCAGCCGACTGCTCAGCCGCCAGGGTGGTCCCATCAACGATCACCTGACCAAAACCCACCGGCGTGTCCAGGGCCACGTGATACGTGCCGGCCGTGGCGATCTGCACGCTGGCGACCGGGTTGCCGGCACCTCCCTTGGCCACACCGCTCCAGGCATAGGGCGGAGACTGGATCGGCCGGATAGCCAGGTCATAGCGCAGGGGGCCGGTGTTAGTTCCAGCCTCCAGTTTGATCTGGTTCACTCCAGCCACCAGGTCGTTAGTGAACCAGAACGTCTCCCCGCCATAGACCACGGGTGAGGTATAGGCGGGTGTGGACGACGCGCCCTGATACAGATAGGCAGTCAGGCCATCGTTCAGGTCGCCCTGGAGCGTCAACTCGACGTTGACGGCGCTGTTGGCCGGCAGGTTCACCGGCAGCCACTCGGTGCGAAAGACGTTGCCGGTGCCGCCCAGGTTGTAGCCCGATTGTACATAGGGCAGCGAATCCGTCGTCCCATAGGGGCCACTGAGGCCCAGGGACCAGGCGGTATGGGCTGCCGCCGGGTCTTGCACCACGGTCAGCTCGTGGGTGCCGGCAACCAGATAGTAGCGCACCGTGCCGGTGGTCTCCACGGTCTTTTGGATCTGGGGGTCAGAGTTCACCAGAAACTGGTAGCGGCCAGCCGTCACGCCATAGGCAAAGTCATACAGGCCAGCGGTGGTCACCTGGAAGCGCAGGTGCGAGTTGTTCGCCAGGCCATGCGACGCGCCGGTCCAACTGGCTGGGAGAGCCGGCTTGCTGTAGATGGTGAGGGCATAGGCCAGCGGGCCAGCATTGGCCGGGTCGGCGGCCAGTTTCAGGCGGCTCGTCCCGGCGGGCAGGTTGGTGGTCCACCACACGGTCTCGCCGCCGTAGATGCCCATGATGGTATGGGTCGGGGTAACGCCGGTGGCCCCATACAGGTAGACATCTATGGCATCGCCGGTATCCCCGGTCACAGTGAGCGAGAAGTTGGCCTCGGCTGCTGTAGCCAGGTTCAGGGGCAGCCATTCCGTGTCAAAGTCGTTGCCGCTACCGCCCACGTTGCCGCCGGTCTTGGCATAGGGCAGGGTATCCGTAGTCGCGCCCGGCCCAGAGACGGTCAGCGACCAGTCGGTCCACGGCGAGGCCGTATCGGGCATGATGAAGAGGTCGTGCAGGCCAGCGGCAACGTAACAGGTCACGGTACCGGTGGTCTCCACGGTTTTCTGGATATAGTCCGCGTCTACCAGGAACTGGTAGCGGCCGGCCGGGACACCCAGGTCGAACTGGTACAGGGCGCTGGCGGGGAAATTCAGGCGGATGTGCGACCGCCACGTGCCGGGTCCCTGCGATGTACCGCTCCAGGTGGTGGGCGCAGACCCCACCTCGTAGAGCCGCAGGTCGTACTGGACCGTGGTGGACCCGGCGTTGTGCAGGGTGAAGACGTTGTTGCCCGGCCGGATCGTGATGTTTGCCCAGAGGGTCTCACCGTCCAGGATGGTGCCGGCGAAGGGATGGCCTCCGGCCCCATCGGTGACGTCCAACGTGACTGTGCCGCCGCCCGACACGGCCGGCACCTGCAATTTCAGGTTGATATTCTTGTCTTGACTGCCGAACAGGGGATAGGTGGGGGTGACCGTCTCGCCAGGGGCCAGGTCGCCATAAAAGCGGGCGAAATAGCCGTTCTGAGCGACCGCTGTGGGGTTCCTGCCAACGCTCACCAGGGAGAGCAGCAGGAAGATCGTGACTGACCAGGACAAGATCGCATGATGCAATTTTTTGTGTTTCATGTTCTCCTCCTCTCAGGCTCGACTTTTGATAGGGTCTATATCCGAATGAGCAACGGTGTCACTGTTCGCACCAGCCGGTAGAGATAAACCGTGTTACTCCCATAACCGCTCACCCACAGGCTCGTAGGGGGTTTGTAACCCCCGTTTTGGGGGGCTGTAAACCACTGGTTTGGTCCCATCTCTGCTGATGGGACCGCTGAATCGGGGTTACAAACCCCTCAGAGCACAGGACGCTGGGCACTTTGGTATTTTTCCCTGCACGTGCCCGCAGCCAATCTTTTCCCCGCTCGACATCATTATACCATTAAATGACTGGATATGCAAGCCGAATGGCGGCTTGACCTTCCTCCCACAACAGTGTAAAATAGCCTGGAACGAGGCCGATAGCGAGGTTCGTGCTCGGTGTCGCCCATCGTTGGGCATGGGGTCGCCCGGTCAGGCCCCCGGCCAGCACACAGTTATACGAGGAGACCCGCACCCAGTCAAGCCTGGGCATGGCGCGCGGGGCGCACCCCGTGGCACGAAAATACGCCGATGTGCTCGCGCGGGGTCTGCGACCCCGCGCCGGCGGCGGGTGACACACCCGCCGCGAGCGAGGCCAGCACACAGTTATACGAGGAGATGTTGATGGATTCGCAAGCCATAAACAAAGCAGCGCAACTCATTCATGCCTCTCGCCACGCCGTGGCCCTTACCGGGGCCGGGCATAGCACCCCCTCCGGCGTGCCGGACTTTCGCGGCACCGGCACCGGCCTGTGGAGTCGGATAGACCCCATGACGGTCGCCTCTTTGGAGGTCTTTCTCCAGTATCCCCGGGCTTTCTTTGACTGGTCCCGGCCCCTGATGCGCCTGATGATAGACGCCCAACCCAATGCCGCCCACCTGGCCCTGGCCGAACTGGAACAACTGGGCAAGCTCAAGGCCGTCATCACCCAGAACATTGACAACCTGCATCAGCGAGCCGGCTCCCGGCGAGTGTTGGAGCTACACGGCCACTGGCAGGAGAGCACCTGCATCCAATGCGGCCGGGTGGTATCCTCAGCCTCGTATCTGGATAACTGGTTGGAGACCGGGGCGATCCCCCACTGCGACTGCGGGGGCGTCCTCAAGCCCAACGTTATCTTGTTCGGGGAAATGTTGCCCCCGGCGGTGCTGGCCGCAGCTCAGGCCGAGGCTATGGCCTGTGACCTGATGCTGGTGATCGGCTCGTCGCTGGAAGTGATGCCGGCGGCGATGCTACCCGGCGTGGCCTTGCAAAACGGCGCCCGGCTCATCATCCTCAACCGCGACCCCACCCATTTTGACGAATACGCCGCCGTGGTCATGCACGAAGACCTGGTGGAGACCCTGCCGGCCATCGTGGTCGCGCTCAAAGAAATCATGTAGGGAGGAGGTATGATGGAGGAACAACACGGCCAGGCCCCCGGCAGCATCTCCCGCCGCCGGGTTTTTAGCGGGGCCCGACCCACCGGCAAACAACACCTGGGCAACTACCTGGGGGCCATCCGCAATTATGTGGCCTTGCAAGACGAGTTCGACTGTATCTACTGCATCGTGGACCTGCACGCCCTCACCACCATCGAACGCCCCACGACCATGTGGCCGGACGTGCGGGACATGGCCCTGGACTGGCTGGCGGCCGGCATGGACCCGCACCGCACCATCATCTTCATCCAGAGCCATGTGCCCCAGGTGACAGAATTGCATACTCTATTGAGCATGGTCACGCCGTTGGGCTGGTTGTCCCGCCTGCCCACCTTCAAAGAAAAGGTCCGCCAGCAGCCGGACAACGTGAACTATGGCCTGTTGGGCTATCCGGTCCTCATGGCTTCCGACATCGTGCTCTATAAGGCTGACACGGTGCCGGTGGGTGAAGACCAGTTGCCTCATCTGGAGTTCACCCGCCAGATCGTGCGGCGGTTCAACGACCGCTTCGGTCCGATCCTGGTGGAGCCGCAGGCCCGGCTCACGGATGTGCCCCGGGTCATGGGCACCGATGGGGTGAACAAGATGAGCAAGTCCCTGAACAACCAGATTGACCTGGCGGCCACGCCGGCAGAGACCCTCAAGCGCGTGATGAGTATGGTCACCGATCCAGCCCGGGCCTATCGCACCGACCCCGGTCATCCAGAGGTCTGCAACGTCTTTGCCCTGCACAAGGTCTATTCGCCGCACCGGGTGGCCGAGATCGGGCACGAGTGCCGGGTGGCCGGCATCGGCTGTGTGGACTGCAAGCGGCTCTTTGCTGCCAATCTCAACGCCGCCCTGGCCCCGTTCCGTGCCCGGCGGGACGAATTCGCGGCCCGTGGCGAGGACTTTGTCCGCCAGGTCCTGGCAGACGGCGCGCACCGGGCCGAGGCCATCGCCGTAGAGACCCTGCGCCAGGTCAAAGAGGCCATCGGTCTGGTCTTGCCGAGATAGGCGAGCCTGGGAAGAGACCCTTCCATGCCCGAGGAAACAACCCGCCCGGAATACCACCTCACCATCAAGGCCCTGCCCGCCGGCGAGCGACCCCGGGAACGGTTGGCCAAGCTGGGGCCGACCGCCCTGAGCGACGCTGAGCTATTGGGCCTCATCATGCGCACCGGCACCGGCCACCGCGAGACTGCCGTGGACCTGGCCCGACGATTGCTGGTGCGCTTTGGGGGCCTGGGTGGTCTGGCCCGGGCCAGCCTGACTGAACTCTGCGCCGAACATGGCATCGGCCTGGCCAAGGCCGCCGAGATCAAGGCCGTGGTGGAATTGGCTCGCCGGCTCATGGTGTTGGGGCCGGAGGAGCGTCTAACCATCCGCTCCCCGGCCGACGTGGCCAACCTCCTCATGCTGGAGATGAGCCTGCTGGACCAGGAGCAGATCCGCGTGGTGTTGCTCAACACCAGGAACGCTGTGCTGGGCGTGCGTCTGGTCTACCAGGGCAACCTGAACACCTCCGTGGTGCGGGTGGGCGAAGTATTCCGCGAAGCAATCAAAGAAAGTTGTGCCGCCGTCGTGGTGGTCCATAACCACCCCAGTGGCGACCCGACGCCGTCGCCGGAGGATGTGGCCGTGACCCGTGAAATCGTCAAGGCCGGCGAACTTTTGGGGATTGACGTGCTGGACCACGTCGTCATCGGCGCGGGTCGCTACGTGAGCATGAAAGAGCGTGGTTTGGGCTTTGGATGAGCTGACCGCTGACGACAGACCACGGATCGCAGCATGTCCCTCGTTTGTTCGGTGGTCAGCGGTCAGCAGGCGGTCAGCGGCCGTCAGTCAGTTAACCGACGGAAGGGCAGGCTGAATAGATACCAGGTTAGTAACCGTTCACCCATAGACTCGTAGGGGGTTTGCAACCCCCGTTTTAGGGCTGTCCAGCGCTGGCCTGGTTCCATTTCCGCCGGCGGGGACCGTTGAATCGGGGTTGCAAACCCCTCAGAGCACCGGGGGCTGAACGCTTACCCAGGTTAGAGCAAACATGAACACAACTGTGAAACCCCGGACCGGTTGGCGCACCCTGCCCCGCAACGTCTGGGCCGCCAGCCTCACCAGCTTTCTCACCGACATCTCTAGCGAGATGGTCATCAACCTCATCCCCCTGTTCCTGGCTAACGTCCTGGGGGAAAAGACGGTGATCGTCGGCCTCATCGAGGGGATCGCCGAGACCACGGCCAGCCTGCTCAAGATCTTCTCCGGCTGGCTCTCAGACCGCCTGGGGCAACGCAAGTGGCTGGCCGTGACCGGCTATGGTCTCTCCACCATCGCCAAGCCGTTCCTGTATTTTGCCGCCTCATGGCCCCTGGTGCTGCTGGTGCGCTTTGCCGACCGGGTGGGCAAGGGCGTCCGCACGGCCCCCCGCGATGCCCTGGTAGCCGACTCAGTCGGTGAGGACCAGCGGGGCCTGGCCTTTGGGCTGCACCGCGCCGCCGACACTGGTGGGGCCTTCCTCGGCTTGCTCATTGCGGCCCTGGTCATCTGGGCCACCCAGGCCGGCCAGGTGACCCTGGCCCGTGAGACGTTCCAGGCCGTGGTCTTGCTGAGCGTCATCCCGGCGGCGCTGGGTGTGCTCGCCCTGGCCCTGGCCGCCCGGGATGTGCCGATTACCGACACGCAGGCGCAGGTGCCGCGCCTCTCGCTCACGGGCTTTGACCGGCGCTTCAAGATCTTCCTGGTCATCGTGGTGCTGTTCACCCTGGGCAACTCGGCCGATGCGTTCCTGATCCTGCGGGCGCAGAACCTGGGCGTCTCCGCCCTGGGGATCATGGGCCTCCTGCTCACGTTCACCCTGATCTACACGCTGGTGAGTGGCCCGGCTGGCGCACTGTCGGACCGCATCGGCCGGCGCAGGCTCATCGTGGGCGGCTGGCTACTCTACGGCCTGGTCTACCTGGGGTTTGCCCTGGCGAACGCCGGCTGGCAGGTGTGGCTGGCCTATGGCCTCTATGGGGTCTACTATGGCCTGGCAGAAGGCACGGCCAGGGCGCTGGTGGCCGACGTGGTGACGCCGGTCCAACGGGGCACGGCCTATGGGGTCTATAACGCGGCCGTCGGGCTGACGGCCTTCCCGGCCAGCTTTATCGCCGGGGTGCTGTGGCAAGGGCTTGGTCCCTGGACGGGCCTGGGGGCCAGTGCGCCGTTCCTGTTTGGTGCGACGTTGGCGCTCCTGGCGGCCTTGCTCATGGCCTTCTGGCTGCCCCGGCTGCGATAGGGGTAGCACGGCAGGATTTGAGTGTGCTCCTCGGCGGTCTGAGACCGCCGGGCGCGAAGCCACCCCCTACGGCTTGCCACCCAGTCCAGCCCCCGGCCCCACGTCTGCGACCCCCGGCCCAGGCCGGACTGGGTGGCAGGCAGGCCGGACTGGGTGGGCTGGGGGTCACAGCGTGGTCGCCGCTTTGAGCAACTTTCTGCGGGTCTGGGGAGGGAGCAAGATGCTAAAGAACCCCCTACAGGAGGGGCTTCACGATTTTGGGGTGCGCCTGCTGATCGTGTTGCTCGCCCTGGCCGCGGCCATCTTTATCGCCGAGAAAACGTATGCTCTGCTACAAAGCTTCAGCAACGTGATCCTGATCTTTTTCCTGGCCTGGCTCATTGCTTTCCTGCTCAGCCCGGCCGCCGATGCCCTGGAGCAGCACGGCGTGCCGCGCGGTCTGGCTGTCCTGATCGTCTATGGGGGGCTGTTCCTCATCCTGGCGCTCGCCAGCGGGCTTTTGACACCCCTCCTTCTCGAACAGGGCCGGGCCCTGGAGCGCCAGATACCCGAAGACCTGGTCGAGGTCCTGACATTCCTGGGTGGTCTGGAGGCGACGCTGGGGCAGTGGGGCATTTCCCTGGATATAGACCAGCTACTAGACGTGCGGAACGTCCTGGAGCAGGTTCAACAATGGGGCACGGTGATCCTCCAGAACACGCTGAGGGTGGTGACCAGCGTGACTGGCGTGGTCTCTAACCTGCTGCTGATCCTGATCATCAGTGTCTACATCATGCTGGAAGGCCGGCAGGTGGGGTTGGGGATCGGGCGAGTGTTGCCGCCGGGCTGGCGCGACGAATGGACGCTCCTGCGGCAGACGGTGAACCAGAGCTTTGGGGGGTTTGTGCGCGGCCAGATCACGCTGGCCCTGTTGTATGGCATCGGCGCAGGGCTGGTCATGGTGCTGGCCGGCGTGGATTTCGCCCTCATCACCGCCCTGATCACCACCCTGTTGGCCGTGATCCCCTTCTTCGGCCCGATCCTGGGGTTGTTTCTGCCGATCCTGATGACCCTGTTTCAGGCCCCGTGGTATGTGACGGCCATCGTCACGGTGACGCTGGTGGTCTTGCAGTTCACCCTGTTCCAGGTGGTCGCACCCAGGTTGATGGGCACTCAGGTGGGGTTATCCCCGCTATTAGTGTTGGCGGCTCTGCTCATCGGGATGCAGATCTCGGGCCTCTGGGGGGCGCTGTTCGGCGTGCCGGTGGCAGCGGTGCTCTATACCATGGCCGGGTTCTTCCATCGCCGCATCCAGGCTGTCTGGGAAGACCGGCCGCCGGAACCCCAACATGACCCACCATCACAGGTAGAGTGAAACGGCCTCGGCCGACCTCTCTAAAGGTAACCCAACGCGCCCAGGCGCGCCTCGATCACCTGCCCCTCGGCGGCGGTATACCCGCTGGCATCCACGGCCGGCGGTATATAGCCGTGCTCTTCCAGGTAAGCCAACACCCGCGCCACGCTCTCCTCCACCGTCTCCACACTGGAATCAATGCGCACCTCTGGATTCAGCGGCTCCTCGTAGGGGTCCGAGATGCCGGTAAAGTTCTCGATCTCACCGGCCAGGGCTTTTTGATACAGCCCCTTCACATCGCGCGCGATGAGCGCCTCCAGGGGGCAATAGCAATACACCTCGACGAAACTGCCGATCTCCGCCCGCGCCCAGTCTCGCACCGCCCGATACGGCGAGATGAACGAACAAAGCACGATCACATCGTTACGGGTGAGAAGCTTGGCCACAAAGGTCACCCGCTCGATGTTCTTATCCCGGTCCTCCTTGCTAAAGCCCAGGTCGCGGGTCAGGCTCTGGCGCACTATGTCGCCATCCAGCCGTTCTACACGCAACCCTCGTGCCCGCAGGATCGGCTCCAGGGCTTTGGCGATGGCCGTCTTGCCCGAGCCGGAAAGGCCGGTGAACCACACGGTAACTCCTCTTTGATCGCTCAATTTACTGTTTCCTCCTCGTATAATACGGCTAATGTGGAATTCTGTGCTCGTGCGGGGTCTGCGACCCCGCACCTGACGGCGGGTGGCACTCCTTACGGTCGCCGCCGCGAATTATACTACGCCGACGGGGGCTTTGTCTACAAGCTTCGTAATTACCCGGTGCTCCGAGCGGCGATAGCAGGGAGTACGACCCGCGATTTCCGCTTGCTACGCTTTCGTCCACGACGGCGGTCGCAGACCGCCTTTGAGCAACCTGGCTGAGTAGTAGTTACCAGGCTTCCACATCACCAGGAGGCGACCACTTTGCCAGCTCCCTCTCAATGCTTGCGCGCCCCCCCGGCTTACAGTATAATACTTCCGGTGCTGACTGTCTGTCCTGTACCCTCCCGCAGGTTACGGCTGGCAATCGGGGCGGCCGGTCATTGGGACACGCCACCGGCGTCTGGTCTGACCCAACCGGCGGGAGGGCAGGCACTCGAAATTATTTAGCGGAGGTGAACATGGACATATACGAACGTCTGCACGCCAGGTTTGCGGCCCATCCGCTGGGTGCGCCGCGCAACGACAAGTTCCTGGAGATCCTGCGCATCCTCTACACGCCGGAGGAGGCGGAACTGGCCCTCCACATCGGCTTCTATCCGGCCCGCGCGGCCGACATCGCCGAGGCGGCCGGCCTGCCTGAGGAGCGCGTCATTGAGCTGTGCGAGAGCATGGCCGATAAGGGCGCGCTCTATGGCTTCCAGGCTGGCGAGCAGCGTCGCTATTGCCTGCTGCCCTCCGCCCCGGGCCTCTTCGAGTTCCCCCTCATGGTGCGCCAGGAGGCCCTCAAGCTGACGCCGGCCGAACGGGAACGGCTGGGCCGGCTGTGGGACGAGTACTATCACGAGGGCTGGGGCCACGAGCTGGCCGGCTCCCCCACACCCCCGGCCCGCGTCCTGCCGGTGAGCGAGGCCATCCCGGTGGACCTGCACGTGTTTCCCTTCGAGGAGGCCGCCCACTATATCCGCACGGCCCGCCATGTCGCCGTCTCCGACTGTCCCTGCCGCACCAGCAAGCCCAGTTGCGACGCGCCGGTGGACGTCTGCCTCACCCTCAACTACACGGCCCGTTTCCTGAGCGAGCGTAACGCGGCCCGGCTCATCACCCCAGAGGAGGCCCTGGCCGTGTTGCAACGCGCCGAGGACGCCGGCCTGGTCCACTGCGCCACCAACACCGCCGACCGGGTTGACTACATCTGCAACTGCTGCCCCTGCTGCTGCGACATCCTGGGGGTGATGACCCGGCTCCACGGCGTGGTGGCCCGGGTAGAGAGCAACTTCCGCGCCGTGGTGGACGAGGGAACGTGCGTCGCCTGCGGTGACTGCCTGGAGCGCTGCCCGATGGAGGCCATCACGCTTGGGGATGTGGCAGTGGTGGACCGGGAGCGGTGCATCGGCTGCGGGCTGTGTGCCACCGGTTGCCCGGCCGAGGCCATCGTGCTGGAGCGCGTGGCCGAGACGCCCCCGCCGGCCGATTACCGCGAGCTGATCACCCGCATCGGCGAGGAAAAAGGCCGGCTGGAGGTGTTTGCCAGGCATTTACACCCGAGTTAGAGCTGGTCTGAAAACCACTAAGGACACGAAGGACACAAAGAATCTCTGTCAATTTCCTCTCATTTCGTAATTGCTCACCTGCCAGGTGTCATTCTGAGGCGCGAAACGCCGAAGCCTGCCCCGAAGCCGAAGGGAATCCCGCACTTACAGGTCAGAAACGTGACTCTTCGCGCCCCTTCGCTCCGCGAAGGAGCGCTCAGAGTGACATCCTTGTCTACAGGATGAGCAGATACCTCATTTCTTTGTCCTGTGCGCCTTCGTGGTAGACTTTTCAGACAAGCTTAGACACTGTTTGGCTGATTGACTGACAAATCTTTTGGACGCGGATACACGCGGATAGAGAAATCCGCGCGCACCGCGTCTGCGTCCTATCCATCTCCACGGCTATTCTCAGTAGTCATCATGAACTGCGTTCGCCACAACGCATGAAAATGTGATAGGCAGCAGGCAATAGCCGTGCCTTCCTGAAGTCCATTTTCAAGTCAGATGGAAAAAGTCGCTCCCAGCTTGTACCTGGAGGAACTGGCGTGATCATCATCCCCCTCGTCGTGGGTGACCTGGCGACGAACTGCTACGTTGTCGGTGACCCGGACACCAAAAAGGGTATCGTCATTGACCCCGGCGGCCATGCCCAACGTATCCTGGATACAGTCAAACGCCAGGGCCTGGAGATCGTGACTATCGTGGACACGCACGGTCACTTTGACCACGTGCTGGCGAACGAGGTGGTGAAAGAAGCCACCGGCGCGCCCATCGCCATCCATCCGGCCGACGCCCCTATGCTCACCGATCCCAGGAAGGGCTTTGGCGTGTTCGCCATGTTCTTCGGCGGGTTGCGCGGCGGCCCCCCGGCCGACGTGCTCCTGAACGATGGCGACGAGGTGCGCTTCGGCAACCAGGTCCTCAAGGTGGTGCACACGCCCGGCCACTCCCAGGGGTCCATCTCCCTCGTCGGCGAGGGGGTGGTCTTTAGCGGCGACGCGCTATTTCAAGGTTCCATCGGCCGCACCGATTTCCCCGGCGGCGATTACGATCAGCTCATCGCCAGCATCCGCACCCGTATCCTGACCCTGCCGGATGATACCGTGGTCTATAGCGGTCACGGCCCGGCCACCACGGTGGGGGATGAGAAGCGGTACAACCCGTTCCTGCGTCAAACGTAAAGCGTTTACACAGAGCAGCACAGAGAAGGCACAGAGACACATAGAGGATTTACACAGAGCAGCACAGAGAAGGCACAGAGACACATAGAGGATGAAAGAGATTAACGGGGAGAAAGACATGAAGTACAGTGACGCGGGCGACAATGTCGAGTTGAACAAGCTAACCGAGCA
>Ga0129299_1000296_pt1 | contig 31035 bp, 21 predicted proteins | sample ConPoolayeCmetaG_FD_94477 | JGI IMG/M metagenome (GOLD analysis project Ga0129299, IMG submission 94477) | Hot spring microbial mat communities from California, USA to study Microbial Dark Matter (Phase II) - Cone Pool mat layer C metaG ...
CTGAGACAGATATCCAGAGCGGCAGAAACCGATCTGGCCGGGAGCCGGGCACGATGAAAACAAATCGCTGGTCGATCGGGCCCGGAATGGCTTTTGTGGGGCTGTCGGGGGCAGCTTATTTTGTTGCCGCGTTGGTGTCACCGCCGGGGTGGCGCTTTTTGGGTGGAATTGCCAGCCCAGATGACATCAGCGTTTACCTGGCAGCCATGTATCAGGGCGTCCGTGGAGCATGGCTTTACCGACCACCGTTTGACCCGACGGCGGCATCGCCGCTGCTGATGTATACGCTGTACCTGGGACTGGGACACCTGGCCCGGCTTTTGCGGGCCGATTTGCCGCTGATTTTTCACCTTGGACGGTTGCTCGGCGGAGGATGCGCGTTGCTGATCGCCGCATGGTGGACGCAGACATTGTTCGGAACGGCCATCGAGCGGCGTTCGACCTGGCTGCTGGTTGCTTTTTCATCGGGATTAGGCTGGCTGCTGGCGCTGATCCCCAACGCTGCATGGCAGGCACGGTTGATCGATCTGCGCCTGCCGGAAACAAGCACCTTTTTGGCCCTTTTTACCGCGCCGCATTTTGCTCTGGGCATCGCGTTGGAAGCATTGACCATGTTGGGTCTGAGCCAGGCGGTCACCAGCCGACGTTGGTGGAGCTGGACGATTGTCGGTGGATTGACCTGGTTGGGATTGGGGCTGGTTTACCCGTTTACGCTGCCGGTTGTTTATGCCACAGCCGGAGCGTATGTGCTCTGGCATCTATGGGCCAGGCGCTCGCTGTGGAAGCGTGCCGCTGCGGTGGCCTTGCTCGCCGGCGCCATTCCACTGCCATTTGTCTTTTATTACGTCGGGACGTTCTTTTTTGACCCGTTTTGGCAAGGCACACACGTAGCCCAGAATGTGATTTCAACCCCCGGCATCGGGTGGCTGATTGCCGGCTATGGGCTTGTATTGGCGCTGGCCGTATGGGGCGGGATAGACGCATTTCGTGCTCGCGACGAAAAATGGGCCATTGTGGTCTTGTGGGCGTTGATCAATGCCGCTGCGCTGGCCATGCCGATCACCTTTCAATGGCGACTGGCCAACGGCTGGCACCTGGCGCTGGCGCTGTTGGCCGGCCGAGGGCTGAGCCACGGTTTATTGCCCTGGGCGATGCGCGGCCCAAGATCGGTTTGGTTGCGGCGACGGTTGGCCGATCCGGCGGGGACATTGCGGCGTGTTATGGTGATCTTGAGCATGCCTTCGACGCTGATGGTCGCACTGATCGGGGTGCGGATTGCCTTGACCGAGCGTGGATTCCCGTATTACTTTCCAGAAGCAGAACTGGCGGCCATGGATGATCTGGCCGGGCAACTGAGCTTTGATGATGTAGTGCTCGGCGCGTACCAGACCGGCAATGTGTTGCCCGCCCATGCGCTCTGCCGGGTGGTGGTGGGACAGCAATTTGCCACCCTGGACCCGCCAAGCAAACTCGCCGATGTCCGGCGCTTTTTCCAGGCCGAGACGAGCGATGAGGAACGGCGGGCCATTCTGGAACGCTATGGCGTAACAGTGGTTTATTACGGACACTGGGAGCGGGCGCTAGGCAAGTTTGAGCCGAAAACGGCATCGTACTTGCAAGAAATATATCAGGATCAAGACATTTATGCATATACCGTCAAACGAAGCCCAAAAGAATGAGCGAGATGGATCGGCAGTATTGGGATAGCCGGGCGCATCGGTATGGCCCTTTGGCTGTAGGTTATAGCGATCCGCTTTTGTACCAATATGAAGAAAAGCTGCGCTGGGCAGCCTTTCGGCGCGTACAGCCGCTCAAGCCTTCAATGCAGGTGCTGGATGTTGGGTGCGGTATCGGACAATGGAGTGTGCGTCTGGCCAGGCTGGGCTGCCGGGTGACCGGAATTGACATCAGTTCCAAGATGATCCAGATGGCTATCCAACATCCTCTGGTCACATACCAGGTTGGTGCTGTTCAAGACCTGGACCTACCCCCTGCTTTTTTTGATTTGATTATCAGCATAACCGTTTTGCAGCACATCACGTCGCCCGCCGCCTTTGAACAAACGATCGAGCACCTGGCGCGTTTGATCAAAAAAGACGGACATATTGTGATTTTGGAATACTCGCCCCGGCAGATAGAAAAAACGTCCTCTCCACCACCGTATATGTGCTACCGGTCACATCAAGAATGGCTGCAAATCTGGACGCATCGAGGCTTCGGACTGATTCGAGAAACCGGGGTCCGCTTTTGGGGACATCGCTTTTATGCGCCTGTGATCCGCAGGCTGGCTAAAATTGCACGTGGTTGGTGCGTGGTCGAAACGAACGGACATGTACGCGGTGTCGTGGGGCAGATGGTGGAGTGGTTGTCGTTGCACATTGACCTGTTGCTGGCCCAGATGCCGTTGATCGGCAAGACCTCAGACGTCAACTGTATGGTATTTGGCAAACAGAAATGAAATTCTTGAATCGCGTTTTGACCACGCTGGTCACACAAGTTATCATCTTGATCATTGGGCTGATCTCCAGCGTTGTTTTGGCGCGCAATTTGGGGACAGAAGGACAGGGACTTTATGCGCTGGGCATACAAATCTGTACATGGGCTGTTTTGGTATCCGGATTAGGTATTGATTTGGGAGTTGTATATTACGCCGGTCAGGGCGACTTGACACTGGAAGATATGGCTTCTTTATGGTGGTTTGGCCTGGGATGGGGAGGAGTGATCGCCGGTCTCACCTTTGCCCTGTCCTGGACATTGCGCGGATCGGCCTTGAAGGGCATGTCGGCGCCTATGCTGGCCCTGTGTGTCCTGCCTATTGCACCGGTTTTGATGCTCAACTACCAGCAGGCTTTTTTGTGGGGACGCAATCGCCTGATTGTACACAATGGCATCAATCTTTTTTTGGCCGCTCTTTTGTGCATTTTGCACATCGTGCTTGTAGTCGGCCTGGGTGGCGGTGTCATCGGGGCACTAACGGCATTTACCCTTGCGTACGGGGCGACGGTATGCCTGACATTCTTTTTGATCCGTCCGCCGATCGTCAGCCACAAGGCCTGGACTAACCTGGCACATTTATCCAGGTGGATTCGCTTTGGGTTGAGAGGACAACTGAGCAATGTTTTGCAATTTCTCAGCTACCGTCTTGATTTGTTTTTGCTCAATGCCTTTGCCGAAACCTCTGACGTGGGATGTTATAGCATTGCTGTGTTTTTGACAAATTCCATTGGATATATCTCGGGAGCTGTTTCTTTTGTGCTGTTGCCGCATATCGCTGCTGAAAAAGCGGAAGCCAGCCATATTTTTCCCATTGTCTGCCGTCATACGCTGTTCATCAGCTCGCTTGGTGCACTGGCGTTGGGCATCGTTTCGTCATGGTTCATTCACCTGTTTTACGGGCCGGCCTATGGGCAGGCGGTGCAGGCGCTATGGCTGCTGTTGCCCGGCGCAGTGTCATTGAGCCTGGATAGGCCCATTGCCAGCTACCAGCTCGGACAGGGACGTCCACAAATTGCGTTGTATGTCACCTTGCTGGCCACTCCCGTTACGCTGGGAGCTTATTTTCTGTTCATTCCCCGTATGGGCGTCATCGGCGCAGCACTTGGCTCATCCATTTCATACCTGGTGACCACCCTGATCGAGTTGTTCTTTTTGTTTCGTTTTTATCCGATCAAGCTGCATAAAATTCTGATTCCCGAGCGAGATGATTGGCAATTCTACCGGGCATTTCTGCTCTCGGTTTTCCAATCGCTGTCTCGCCGGGCAAGTTCAATCAGGCACTAGCATGAAAATCTGCTACATTGCTCCGGCAAACAACGTTCACACCACGCGCTGGCTGCATGCTTTTGTCGAACAGGGATGCCAGGTGCACCTGATCACCTTGCCTGAAGAACAGGCCTTGATCAAGGGGGTACAGGTGCATCGTCTGCCCGATGGCCCACACATAATCCGCTTTCTCAAGTGGATTGGAGCTGCCAGAGCTATTTTGCAACAGGTGCACCCCGACGTGCTGCACGGGCATTATTTGACCCGCTACGGCTGGCTGGCTGCATGCACATTTTTTTCGCCGCTGGTGCTCACAGCATGGGGATCCGATATCTACCTCACCCCTCATCAGTCTCCTTTTTGGCGTTGGCTGACTACCTGGTCGCTGCGCCGCGCAGAACTTGTCACCGTCGACGCGGCCGACTTGCGCCAGGCCGTGATCCGATTTGGGGTGCGCGCAGAACGGGTTTGCCTGGTCCAATGGGGAGTGGATCTGGGAGTGTTCCATCCCGATCTGAACACCTCGATTCTGCGAGAACAGTTGCACGTTCAGGATAAATTGATTATCCTGAGCACGCGCAACTTGATGCCCATCTATAACCAGGAAACGATCATTCGCGCTTTGCCTGCTGTGCTGGCCCAAGTTCCCAACACGGTGCTCATTCTCAAATACCGGTTTTACGACGACAGTTATATCGCCCGTATCCGGACACTGGTGCAGAACCTTGGACTGGAACACGCGATTAGATGGGTGGGACCAGATGAGACAGCAACAAATGCACATGACGACATGGCTATGTATTATGCAATGGCCGATGTATTTGTCTCGGTAGCCCTTTCCGACAGCACACCGGTGTCTTTGCTCGAGGCTATGGCCTGCGGGGCTGCACCGGTGATCGGTGATTTGCCAGCTCTCCATGAATGGATTGATCATAAGCAAAATGGATATCTCGTTCCTCCAACCGATGCCGAGGCATTGGGGCGGGCTATCACCGACTTGCTTGTGCACCCTGAGCAACGCGCACAATGGGCACACATCAATCGTCAGATCGTTCAGGAACGCGCCAACCATTGGAGCGAAATGGCACGAATGAAAAAACTGTATGAAAACTTGGGATCGTCATGAAAACGGTATTAATGATTGCCTATTTCTTTCCACCATTAGGGGGAGTTGGCGCGCAGCGGATAACCAAGTTTGTGCGTTATCTGCCTGAATGGGGCTGGCAGCCGGTGGTATTGAGTGTCAGCAATTCGCCTTATCCGCTGCGCGATCCAGAATTGGCTACCCAGGTGCCCGCACAAACGCCCATATTTCGGGCCCGCACACTTGAACCAGAGCATCTTTATCCGCTGTATTTGCGTTTGGCAGGCCGTCGACGTTCGCCCTCTCATTCTCAGACCCACATCAATCCCCCCCGGCACAGCGCAGGCCCATCTTGGGCAGCCCGTCTTGTATCCTGGTTTTTCGTCCCCGACGGGCGAATCGGCTGGTACGGAGCGGCAGTGAAGAAAGGCCAGCAAGCCATTCGACAAACCAAACCGGCAGCGATCTTTTCGACCTCTGCACCCTACACCGCTCACCTGGTTGCCCAAACCCTGGCCAAATGGTCTGGTTTGCCCTGGATAATGGATTTGCGCGATGCCTGGGTAGGAAATCACTTGGAACAACCGCCAACCCAGCTTCATTGCCATCTGCACTCATACCTGGAACGCACCTGTGTGCGCCGGGCCAGCCGGGTAATTTGTGTGACGCCTTTTATGAGCCAAACTATGTGTTCTCGCTATCCTGACCAGCCGGCGTCAAAATTTGCTACCATTACCAATGGCTATGATCCATCTGACTATGAACCCGCTGTCAGACCGGTGACCGATCGTTTCCTTATGCGATACGTGGGTAGCTTGTACGCAGGTCAGGGACCGCTTGCATTTCTTCGCGGTCTGTCTCTGGCTTTGGAACAGCAGCCAATGCTCAAACGATATGTGCAGGTTGAATTTATCGGTATGATGGATCAAGCCAATCGGCAAGACTGGGAATCGTTTATCCATACCCATGCTTTGGCGCCGTGGGTTACCAGTCGACCATTTGTTCCACATCGGCAGGCCATTCAATTGATGCAAACATCGCATGTACAAATACTTGTCCAGGCGCCGGGCGAGCGGGCACAAGATGTTTACAATGCCAAAATTTTCGAATACATGGGAGCACGGCGCCCCATCCTGGCCGTTGTCTCTCCTGGAGCCACCGCAGACTTGATAAGAGAAACCCAATCTGGTCTGGTGGCCGATCAAACAAATCCTCAATCTGTAGCCGATGCCATTCTCCGGTTTTTTACATGGTTTCAAGAAGGCAAGCTTCAAGATTGGCCCGCCAAGGGCATCGAGGTCTACGATCGCCGTCACCTGACCGCACAGTTGGCTGAGGTGCTGGAAACGGTGGTGATGCCAAAAAGATGAACAAGCCGCGGATTGTCTACCTGGCCGATGCCGGCAGCATCCACACCCGGCGTTGGGTTTCCTATTTCGTCGCTCAAGGGTATGAGGCGCATGTTTTTTCCTTCCTGCCCGGCGAAATCCCCGGCGCACAGGTCTATTACTTGCGGGCCGGGTCGGTGCGCACGGAAGGCGGAAATTGGCGCTACCTGGCCCACCTCCCCACGCTGCACCGTCGGGTTCGCGCGCTGCGCCCGGCATTGGTTCACGCCCATTATTTGACCAGTTATGGCCTGCTCGGCGCGTTGATCGACTGTCACCCCCTGGTGATGACCGCCTGGGGCAGCGATGTGCTGGTGACGCCGCAACGCTCGCCCCTGTACCGGCGGTTGCTGCGTTTTACGCTGCGCCAGGCCGACCTGGTGACTTCGGACGCAGAAACGATGAGCCGGGCGCTGGAGCGTTATGGGGTGCCACCGGAGCGGGTGCTGACCATCCCCTTGGGAATAGATTTGAACCTGTTTCGCCGCGAACGACACGATTGGACGGCAACCGGAGATCGGTTGATCAGCACCCGGCGGCTGGTGCCCAACACCAACCTGGAAACGGTGCTGCGCGCCCTGCCGCACGTTGTGCAAACCCTGCCCGACATTCATCTGGACGTGGTCGGTGACGGGCCGGAAGAGCCAAATTTGCGGGTACTGGCACGGCGTCTGAACCTGGATCGGGTGGTCACCTGGCACGGGCAGGTCGCTCATGACGCCTTGCCCGGCTTGCTCGGTCAGACCGGGATATACCTGGCCGTGACGCATTCAGATAGCACCTCGGTCAGCATGCTGGAGGCGATGGCCTGTGGCTTGTTTCCGATAGTCACCGATCTGCCGGCCAACCGCGAGTGGATCGAATCCGGCGTCAACGGACTGCTGGTGCCGCCAGATGACGAGGTCGCATTGGCTCAGGCGATTGTGCGCGCTGCCCAAGATCCCCAATGGCGCGAAAACGCGGGGCGACAAAACCGTCAGGCAATCGCCCGGCGCGCCAACTGGCATGAGAATATGGCCCAAGTGGCGCAGGCCTATCAGGCGCTGATTGCACAACATTCACACGCCGATTCGCAGGCTCAGCAGGCTTCAATTCGATCGTGGAGTCGAGGCTTTAGCCGAAGCGTTCGGCCTGAAGGCTCCACTCCGGGTGATCTCTCGCGGTCTGGTGAGGCTAGAAAACGATGAACGATGTAACATGGCCGCCGGTTTCGGTGATCATGCCCATCCGCAATGAGGCCGCCTTTATCGAGCGCTCGCTGGGAGCTGTGTTGGCCCAAGATTACCCCGCCGACCGACTGCACGTGATGGTGGTAGACGGCATGTCGGATGACGGCACACGCGAGATGGTCGAGCGGATGGCGCAAGAAAGAAGCAATCTATGTCTGCTGGACAACCCTCGGCGGGTGATGCCTTCAGCAGCAAACATCGGCATCCAACAGGCTCAAGGTGAGGTGATCGTGCTGGTTGGTGGGCATACGGTCATCGCCCCCGATTACATACGCCGCTGTGTCAACGCCCTGGCGATAACCGACGCCGCATGTGTGGGCGGTGTGATGAACACGGTTGGTCAAAACGACGTTGCTCAAAGCATTGCGCTGGCACAAGCTTCTTTTTTTGGCGTCGGTGATGCCTCATTCCGCATCGGCACCGAAACGGCGAAATATGTTGACACGGTAGCCTTTGGGGCATACCGGCGACATGTTTTTAACGAAATCGGGCTGTTTGACGAAGAACTGGTGCGCAATCAGGACGACGAGTTCAACTATCGTCTGCGCGCCGCCGGCGGCAAAATCTGGCTCGATCCGGCCATTCGTTCGACGTATTATGCCCGCGCCACGCTGCGCTCACTGTGGCGGCAGTACTTTCAGTATGGGTATTGGAAAGTGCGCGTTTTTCAAAAAGTGCCCGGTTCGGCGCGATTCCGGCACGGGGTGCCGCCGCTGTTTGCCCTGGCGGTGGTCGGTGGGCTGCTGCCGGCAATAGCGGTTCCCGCTTGGCGACCGGCCTACCTTGGGGGATTGGCCTTTTATTTGCTTGTCAACCTGATCGTGTCCATCTCGATTGCTGCCCGGCACGGCTGGTCACACCTGCCGCGCCTGCCGTTGGTTTTTGCCGTTCTTCACCTGGCCTACGGAATAGGATTTTGGGCCGGAATGGTTCGTTTTGGCCCACCTTGGAGAAAGGTTGCCTATGACCGAACTTGACCGCATCCGCCGCGAATACGCGCGCCGCGCCCAAGACCCGCACCTGCAAGACCGTTACAGCATCTCGCAGCCCGATGTGCAATTTGCGCTGCATACCCGCGAACGGGCCGTGCTCCGGCTGCTCCATCAAACCGGCTTGTCGCCGGAAAGGCGAGATGTGCTCGAAGTGGGCTGTGGCGAAGGCGACGTGCTGCTTGAATTGCTGCGCTGGGGCGCCGACCCGGCCCGTTTGTGCGGCTGCGATCTGCTGTCCGAGCGCCTGGTCGTTGCCCGCCGACGGTTGCCCCCTGCCGTTTCGCTGGCCGTTGCCGATGGCGGCGCGCTGCCCTACCCGTCGGCGGCGTTCGACCTGGTAGCCCAATTCACCGTCTTGACTTCGGTGTTGGATGACAATCTACGTAAATCTATTGCTCAAGAAATGTGGCGTGTGCTGCGCCCCGGCGGCGCAGTGCTGTGGTATGATTTTCACTTTCAGGGTTTCAACCGCGCCGTGCGTGCCATCGGCTGGCGTGAGGTGCGCGCCCTCTTTCCGCACGGCAATTTGATCCGTCGGACGGTGACGCTGGCCATGCCGATCACCCGTCACCTGGCCCATCGCAGTTGGCTGGCCTGTGAACTGTTGGAACGGCTCCCGTGGCTGCGCACCCACGATTTGATCTTGATCCGCAAACCAGGAGAGAAAGATGAGCGAGGCTGAATTCATTCCTTACGACCGCCCCGACATCGGCGAAGAAGAAGTAGCTGCCGTTGCCGAGGTTTTGCGTTCGGGCTGGCTCACCAGCGGTCCCAAGACGCGACTTTTTGAACAACGTTTTGCCGCCTATGTTGGCGTCAAAAACGCGCTGGCTCTCAACTCGGGCACGGCGGCGATGCGGGTGGCCCTGGCCACATGGGGCATCGGTCCCGGCGACGAGGTGATCACCACTCCGCTGACCTTTTGCTCCACCGTCCACGTCATCGTACAGCAAGGGGCCACGCCGATCCTGGCCGATGTCTCGGCCAACGATTACAACCTGGACCCGGCGCAGGTGGCCGCGCGGATCACCCCGCGCACACGCGTTTTGCTGCCGGTGCACCTGGCCGGCATGCCATGTCAGATGGAAGCATTGCTGGCTTTGGCCCGTACCCATGGCCTTTATGTGCTGGAAGACGCCGCCCATGCCGTCGGCGCGCGCATCGGCGAACGGATGATCGGCAGCCTGGGCGACACGACAGCATTCAGCTTTTATGCCACCAAAAACATGACCACCGCCGAAGGGGGCATGCTGACCGCAAATGACGAGGCGTTTATTGAACAGGCCCGGATCTGGCATCTGCACGGCCTCAGCCGTGACGCATGGAAACGCTATACCGCCGAAGGTTCTTGGCGCTATGACGTGCTCGTGCCGGGCTTCAAAGACAACCTGACCGATGTCCACGCGGCGATCGGGCTGGTGCAGCTTGACAAGCTGGAACGCAACCTGGCCCGTCGGGCCGAAATTGCCTCCCGTTATACGCAGGCATTCGCCGATATGCCTGAATTGATCCCCGCCCCGGAAGCGCCGCCCGGCAACCGGCATGCCCATCACCTGTACATCCTGCGACTCAACAGGGCCCGGCTGCGCATCGACCGTAACCGTTTCTTTGAAGCGTTACACCAACGCGGCATCGGCGCTTCGGTGCACTTTATCCCCGTTTATCGCTTCAGCTATTACCGCCAGCAGTTCGGCTGGCAACCGGCCGATTTCCCGGTTGCCGAGTCGATCTTTGAAACGTGCATTTCACTGCCATGCTACCCCCGCCTGCGCGACGACCAGGTTCAACGGGTGATCGAGACGGTCGGCGAGATTGTGGAGGCAAACCGCGTATGATGCGCCGTGTGGATGCATTGTTGCGCCGTATGCTAGACATCACCGTGGCGCTGCTCGGCCTGCTGCTGCTCAGCCCGTTGCTGGCCCTCATCGCCATCGCGATCAAGGTCGGCTCCAAAGGGCCGGTTTTTTATCGCGCCCGCCGCGTTGGACAAGGCGGACGCGAAATTCAGGTGCTCAAATTCCGCACGATGGTCGTCAACGCCGACCGGCTGGGGCCGGGCATCACCACCGAAAATGACGCGCGGATCACGCCGGTCGGCCGCCTGCTGCGCACACATCGCCTGGATGAACTGCCGCAATTGTGGAATGTGCTGATCGGCGAGATGAGCCTGGTGGGGCCGCGCCCGGAGGACCCACGGTATGTCGCTCACTACACGTCCGGACAACGCTACGTTTTGAAGGCCAAACCGGGCATCACCGGCCCGGCGCAAATCGCCTTTCGCAACGAGGCCGAACGATTGCGCGGCGCCGTCGACCCGGAAAAAGCCTACCTGGAAGAGATTATGCCGGTCAAAGTGGCCGTCGATATCGAATACCTGTTACGACGCACAGTGTTCAGCGACATCGGTATTTTGTTCGATACGCTACGTATTTATACCGGAAATCGCATTCTGTTTCTCTACGACCTGGTATGCCTGGTGTTGGCTTACGGCCTGGCCTTTGCCATCCGCTTTGACAACACCACCTATTCGATCTTGGGCCAACTGACCCTCTATTGGCCCGTCTTTTTCCTGATGTTGGCGGTCAAACTGTTCTTTTTTGCACGCCTGCGACTGTATCGCCGCCTGTGGCGCTATGCAGGGATTCAGGAATGGCTGAGCGTGATCACGGCGGTGATCTTGAGCACGGCGGTGATCAGCGCGCTCATCCTGGTGCTGTGGATCGGCCCGTGGTACATCCCTTTTATCACCGGCTTTCCACGCTCGGTGATCGCCATCGATGCCATGCTGACCCTTTTGTTGGTCGGTGGGGTGCGCTTTGCCGAACGCTGGCAAGAGGCCCGACCACTACCTCGCAGCGAGTCGTCCGACGAACAGCGCGTGCTGGTGATCGGCGCGGGTGATGCCGGCGTGATGGTGGCCCGCGAAATGCAACGCAACCGATTGGGCTACCGGCTGGTGGGCTTTTTGGATGACGCGCCCGACAAGCAGGGGTTGGAAGTCGCCGGCGTCAAGGTGCTGGGGGGGGTGGCCGACCTGCCGCGCCAGGTGGCCGAACAGCATGTCGATCAGGTGTTGATCGCCATGCCGACCGCCCCCGGCGCAGTGGTACGTCGCGTTTTCGAGCTGGCCCGCCAGGCCGGCGTACAGGTCCGCACGCTGCCCGGCTATTTCGAATTGATCGGCGGGCAAGTCAGTGTGCAACGCGCCCGCTCGATCCGTCTGGAAGACCTGTTGCGCCGTGAGCCAATGCCCCTCGATTTGAACGGCGTCGCCGCATACCTGACCGGCGCCGTGGTGCTGGTGACAGGTGCCGGCGGGTCGATCGGCTCAGAAATCTGCCGCCAGGTGGCGCGCCTGGGCCCGGCGCGGTTGGTGCTGTTCGGACATGGCGAAAACAGCCTGTACCACATTCAGAATGAACTGCGGCGCGACTTTCCGACGGTAGACAGTGCGTTGGTGTTGGGTGACGTGCGCGATCCAGACAAGGTCGACTGGCTGATCGAGCACTATCACCCCCAGGTGATCTTTCACGCTGCGGCCTACAAGCATGTGCCCCTGCTCGAAACAAACGAAGATGAGGCCATCTTGAACAACGTGCTCGGCACGTATTGCCTCTTGCAGGCCGCCGAACGCCATCAGGTACCCCGCCTGGTGTTTATCTCCTCCGACAAGGCCGTGGAACCGTCGAGCGTGATGGGAGCGACCAAGCGGCTGGGAGAACTGATGGTACAACACGCAGCGCAGCGAAACGGCCATCTCTGGGTTGCCGTGCGCTTTGGCAACGTGTTAGGCAGTCGGGGCAGCGTGGTGCCCCTCTTTCAAGCGCAGATCGAAGCCGGTGGGCCGGTGACGGTCACGCACCCGCACATCACCCGCTATTTTATGACCATCCCCGAAGCGGTACAGCTCGTTTTGCAAGCCGCCGCCCTGGGCCAGGGTGGACAAATCTTTGTCCTCGACATGGGTCAACCCGTCTGCATTTATGACCTGGCCTGCGACCTGATCCGGCTCAACGGACTGGAACCGGAACGCGACATTCCGATTGTCTTTACCGGATTAAGGCCGGGTGAAAAATTGCACGAATCGCTCCTGGCCGCCGATGAGCAGGCTCAGCCCACTGCCCATCCGGGCATCTATGTCATCAACCGACAACCGGAAGCGGCGACCCAGGAACTGGATCGGCTGGTGGAAGAATTGGCCGAACTGGCCCGTCGGCGGCAGGTTGAACGGTTGCGACAGATACTGGGACAATGGACGAACGGACAACTGCTCGCAGAAAGGGCAAAATGACCAAAGGCACGCGACTTTTCCTGGCGCTGATCGTCACCGGTTATGCGATATTTATCTGGCGGTCACCATACGGCTACCGATATTTTCCCGTGCACGTGCTCGACTGGGTGATCCCAACGGTCGGCATAGGCGTATGGGCCATCACCGGGTTGCACAACAAGCACGCCTGGCCACGCACCCATTTGGATTGGCCGATCCTGGCATGGTGGGCGGTGACGGCATGGTCGGTACTCTTTTCGGTCAACCGGCGGGTCAGCATGCACGCCGCCTGGGAAACGGTGATCGGGGCATTGATTTTGTGGTTGCTGGTCGAATGGATCCGACGCGGTCATGGCATGTTGTTGTGGCAGACGCTCTATCTGTTGGCCGGCGTCGTCTGTCTGATCAGCGGGCTTGAATTCGTCGCCTGGTACATGGGCTGGCCGATTTTCTCCTTTTTGGGGCCGGGCTGGTTTCCGATCGGCGGCCTGGCCAACCCGATCCCGCCGGTGTTGCATCGACTGGTCCTCGCTCCGGTGAACGACACCAGTCTGGCCGCGTTGATGGCCCTGTTGATCCCACCGGCGCTGGCAATCGGCCTGGAAACCGGCAAACGCGACACACGAATCGGCGTGATGCTGTGGGTAGGCGCGGCCATAGCAACCATGGTGCTCAGCCTGACCCGTGGCGGATTCCTGGCTTTGGGCGTGTCACTCCCCTTTTTTGCGCTGGGCGCTTTGTTTGAGCCGCGCATCCGCCACATGCTGTCTGCCTTCTGGGCCAGACGAATAGGGCGGCTGGCGCTGGTCGGCGCGCTCGTGCTCGGCATGGGCGGGCTGGTCGGCGGCGGGTTTATGCTGGCAGCGCGCATGGCCGGCCACCGCTCGGGCGATCAGGTTCGGCTGGATCAATTTCGCAGCGCGATTGCGATTTTGCGCGATCACCCGCTGACCGGCATTGGGGTGGGAGCCTTTGGAACGGCCTGGCGCGTTTATCAGCACCCGCTTTTTGCCCGCGACCAGTTAAACGCGGTACACAGCCTGTACCTGAACGTGGCCGCCGAAACCGGCCTGCCCGGTTTGTTGGTGGGCGGCTGGCTGTTGTGGACACTGGCGCAGACATGGTGGCGGAGTTGGCGCGCCACCACGCCCGGATCGAGAACATGGTGGCGGCTGCTGGGCAATGGCGCAGCATTGATCGGGCTGGCAGCCCAATCCACGGTGGATTATTTCCTGGCCGACCCGGCCATCTTGCTGCCGGTTTGCTTTATAGTGGCCGATCTGTTGGTTTCCGCATCGCCAACGGACGCACCGCCACACCGGCCATGGCGATGGGCCTGGGGCGGCACCGCAGCTTTTTTGTTGCTCAGCGCCATACCACTCGCCTGGGACGACATCGGCTATGGTCAAATGACGGCCAGCCTGGCCGCGATGCAGCGCGGCGATCTGGCTGCAGCGGAAGCCGCCATCGAACGTGCCGTCCAACATGACCCCGGCATGCCGCTTTATGCCTGTCAATTGGGCTATGTGTACGGGTTGCAGGCGTACGAGGGTGAGCGGTCGGCACTGGACAAGGCAATCGAGAAATATCAACGATGCATTTCGTCCGTTCGGTCGCCCGGCTGGGCCGATCAACTGAATATGGCCGCGCTGCTTGTCCAGGCAGGACGTTGGGATGAGGCCAAACTTGTGCTCGATCGCGCCGTTGGCCGGTCGCCGCTCCAGCCGCTGCTCTGGTTAAACCACGCCCTGGTCGCCGAACAGGTCGGCAATTGGGCAGAAGCCGTCCGCGATTATGCCTGGGTATTGCACCTAAAGCCAGAATGGGCCGGGTCGCCGTTTTGGCAAAATGAAATGCGCGCCGCCCATTGGGCCGAGATCATGGCCTATGGCGAGCCGATCGAGGCCGGTGAGCCAGACTGGTATCCACATGTTTTGGCGGCAGCGCAACGGTGGGATGAACTGTCGGCATCAAGCCAGGCCCAACTGGCACAAAACCCCGACGACGCGGCGGCCACCTATTGGCTTGGAGAAGCGCTGCGCGGACAAGGCGACCCAACAGCCGTCGAATGGCTGTCCAGAGCGGTCGAGCTGAATCCGACCAACGATGCCGTATGGGCGGCGCGCGGACTGGTGCGGCTCGAACGGGGCGAGGCCACGGCCGCCGACGCCGATTTCGGCATGACACTCTTTTTAAACCCGGCCAACCCGACCGCTCATCTGGGGCGGGCACGCCTGGCCCGACTGCGCGGTGACGACGAACAGGCTCTGCGCGAGTACCGTCAGGCGCTCAGCCCGTACCTGGTCGTCGTACACGGCTATGACTATGTCCTCTACCGTCGCAGCGGCTGGCCGGCGACGTTGCCCCAAGTGTCGCGCCTGACCCATCGACTAGACGGTGAGGTGGCACAAGAATTGGGCACATGGCTTGAGGCCCGCGGCGAGCGGGAAATGGCCCTCCAGGTCTACCGGCTTGTCCTGTCGCTGGACCCTTCATGGCAGTCGATCCGTGAACGAATGGAGAACCTCGGCGTTCATCCGTGACGGGTTGCCGGACACCGGCCAATCTATATCCGACGGTGGAATCGAGGCTTTAGAGCCTATCCGAAAAACCGTACAAGCGGCATCCCTATGCCGCTTGTACCGACGCATAGGGATGCGTCGGCTGCGTTTTTCGGATAGGCCTTTAGCCGGGGAAAATCGCCTTTGACAACCTGTAGCCAGAGTACAAGCGGCATCCCTATGCCGCTTGTACTTGGCCGGAATGGCTGAGGCCTCAACTCCCGAAAAGGTCAAAAACAAGTTGAAAGGGGTGGGGAAACGGCTGTGTACAAAGGAAAAACTATTTGCGTGGTGGTACCGGCCTATAACGAAGAAAAACTGATCGGCCGCACCCTTGAAACGATGCCCGATTTTGTGGACAAGATCGTGGTGGTGGACGATTGCAGTCACGACGAGACGGCCGCGCGCATACAGACATACAGCGAACGGCAGCCGGAGCGCATTCTCTTGTTGCGCCATCAGGTCAATCAGGGCGTTGGCGGGGCGATTGCCACCGGTTACAAGTGGGCACGCGATCACCAAATGGATGTGGCGGTGGTGATGGCCGGCGACGCCCAAATGGACCCTGCCGATCTGCCCGCCATACTCGATCCGGTGGTCTCCGGCCGGGCCGATTATACCAAAGGCAACCGTCTCTTTACCGGCGATGCCTGGCATCATATCCCCAAAGTGCGTTACCTGGGCAACTCGGCCATGTCACTGCTAACCAAGATCGCCTCCGGCTACTGGCATGTGGCCGATTCACAATCGGGCTATACGGCGGCCAACCTCCGCGTGCTGCAAACCATCGACTGGGACAGCATGTACAAACGCTACGGCCAGCCCAACGACCTGCTGGTGCGCCTGAACGTGTACAATTTTCGCGTCTGCGACGTGCCGGTACGTCCGGTTTACGGCATCGGCGAAACAAGTGGCATCAAACCGCTGCGTATGATCCCTAAATTATCGTGGTTATTGGTCAAACTGTTTTTTTATCGAATGTGGCAAAAATATGTGATCCGCGACTTTCATCCGCTGGTCTTTTTCTACATCTTGGGTACACTGCTTTTGCTGCTCGATCTGCCGTTGCTGATCCGTTTTTTTGTCCTCTGGTCGTTCAACGGCCAGGTGCCCGAAATCACCCTGCTTTCGATCCTCTTTTGCACCATTTCCGGCCTGCAACTGGTTTTGTTTGCCATGCTGTTTGATATGGAAAACAACCGCGAATTAAAAGGAAAATAGCCGATGACGCAGCACATGACGCTTGACTGCCCACATGCGACGGCCGATGAACTATGGGCTTATTGCCTGGAAGAATATGCCAGCACAAATCCGATTTCGCAACGCCTGTTCGATCATTTTTTTCGCACCTTGAAACGGATTGTCGATTTGCTCGCTCCCGGCGATCGATTGCTTGAAGTCGGCTGTGGCGCGGCGTTCTCTTCGCGGCGCATCATGGAAATGCTCCATGGACAACACCTGGAGGTTTCTGACCTCGATTTTCGTTACATATCTAAATTGCGCGCGAACGAGTTTCCGGCACCGGGTATCGTTGAATCGGTATCGGCCCTGGCACGGGCCGGCAACTCGTTCGATTGTGTGTTTTGCCTGGAAGTGTTGGAGCATATACCGGCGTACAAGCCGGCACTGGCCGAGTTGTTTCGTGTCTCTCGTCGATACGTAGTCCTTTCGGTGCCCAACGAGCCGCTTTGGTCCCTGCTCAATCTAATGCGCGGCAAATATTGGTCTTCCGGGGGCAGTACGCCGGGACATTGTAACCGCTGGTCGTCACGTGCGTTTGTGCGGCTGATCACTCAATACGGTGATGTGATCGCCGTATATCATCCTTTACCCTGGACGATGTTGCTGGCCCGCGTGCGCCGGGTATAACAGATATTGACATCGGTTGGAGTTGAGCTGATGTGTGGAATTTTGGGCTTGGTGGCCAAAAAAAGAGTTTTGCGCGAGCCGGACATGCGCCGGGCCGTTGACGATCTCTTTCGTCTTTCCGAATCGCGTGGCAAAGAATCGGCCGGACTGGCAGTGCTGTTGAGCGACAAAATCCGTGTGCTCAAAGAGGCTGTGGCTGCATCGACATTGATCCGCTCGCCGGAATACCGTTCTCTGTTGAGTTGCGCGTTCGACGAGCACGATGACATGCAGAACTGGCCTGCCATCGCCTTGATCGGCCATTCGCGCCTGGTGACCAACGGTTCACAGGAACATCACCACAACAACCAGCCGGTGGTCAAAGATGGAGTGGTGGCCGTTCATAACGGGATCATTGTCAATGACAAACGCCTGTGGGCCGAATTTTCCACCCTCAAACGCGCCTATCAGATCGATACCGAGATCATTTTGAGCCTATTCAGACATTTCTACGTTCAAAACGGCGACCCGGCACAGGCCGTCTGTCAGACCTTTGCCCGCCTGCAAGGCACCGCGTCGGTGGGGTTGCTGTTGGCCGACCTCGATCTGCTGATCCTGGCCACCAACAACGGCTCGCTCTACACATGCGCCGACCCGGCGGGCCGGATACGCATCATGGCCTCTGAGGCCTACATGTTGCGGCGGCTGTGTGCGCGGCCCTATCTGCGCGCGCTGCTAAAGGGCGCGCCCATCAAACAGCTCAGGGCAGGAACAGGCTGTATCTGGGATGTGCGCACACTTGACGCCTGGACGTTCAGCCTGGGCGAGGCATCGCCATATCCTGCCAGGACGGGCCGGGCCGTGCCCCGTCAGATACTTGACGTGACGCCGACCTCGAAACAGGTGGCGCGAAGCACTTTGTTCGAGATGCCGGCCGTGGTGTCACCAGAAATTATCCACCGCTTTGACATCGATCCTGTGCCGATCCGCGCGTTGCGCCGCTGTAGCCGCTGCGTGCTACCGGAAACGATGCCCTTTATCGAATTTGACGAGCAAGGGGTGTGCAACTATTGCCGAAATTACCGGCCGATCGCCCTATCCGGTGAGGCCGCCCTGCACGAATTGGCCGAGCACCACCGACGCCACGATGGTCGCCCCGATTGCCTGGTTACGTTCAGCGGCGGGCGCGACAGCAGCTATTGCCTGCACTATGTCAAGACCCAACTCGACTTGCATCCGGTGGCCTATACCTACGACTGGGGAATGGTCACCGATCTGGCGCGGCGGAACCAGGCGCGATTGTGCGGCAAATTGGGCGTCGAGCACATTCTGATTTCGGCCGATATCGCCCAAAAGCGGGCCAACATCCGCCGCAACGTGCTGGCCTGGCTGCGCCGTCCCGATTTGGGCACGGTGCCCCTCTTTATGGCCGGCGACAAGCAGTATTTTTACCATGCCAGCCGCTTGCGCAAACAACTTGGCGTCAACCTGGTCATCTTGGGCGAAAACCTGCTCGAAACAACACGCTTCAAGGCCGGATTTTGCGGCATTCCGCCGCACTTTGACGCGGAACATACCTATACGTTGTCGGCGCTGAATAAAATCAGGCTGGCTTTTTACTATGCCGGACAATATGTGCGCAATCCGGCTTATTTCAACCGCTCGCTGTTGGACACCCTGGGCGCATTTGCCAGCTATTACCTCATCCCGCATAACAACGTAAATCTATACAATTATGTGATGTGGGACGAGCGGATCATTGTACCCACCCTGATCCAGGAATACGACTGGGAAACGGCCACTGACACACAGGCGACCTGGCGCATCGGCGACGGCACGGCGGCTTTTTACAACTATATTTATTACTGCGTAGCCGGGTTCAGCGAAAACGACACCTTTCGCAGCAATCAGATTCGTGAGGGCATGCTGACCCGTGAAGAGGCCATGACAACGCTCGAAGCGGAAAATCGGCCACGTTTCGAGTCGATCCAATGGTATTGCAACACCATCGGCATCGATATGGTGTACGCCCTGGAACGTATCCAGGCCATTCCCAAACTGTACCCGGTGCAACGGTGATGAAATCATCTCCCATGTGGCCGATTTCGCAAGCCCTGGAGCGGCTCCATCGGCTTGGGCAAAGCAAATTCGGGCAGGATATGTTGTGGAACATCGCCAGCCTGGGCGTGCTTGGCGTCGGCGGCGTGCTGATCAATGCCGTGATCGTCCGTTTGCAGGGTACCGAAGCTCTGGGTGTGTTCAACCAGGTCTATGCGCTTTACATTGTGCTCTCGCAGGTGGCCGTGCTCGGCTTACAGGCTTCGGTGCTCAAAGAGGTTTCGTATCATCACGACCACCTCGGCCACTGTGCCGACCTGACCGTGGCTGCGTTGCTCCTGGTTGCTGCAGTCTCGTCGACGCTGGCGGTGATGTGTGGCTTGCTCGCCGAGCAGATCGGCGACGTGTTGCACAGCCCCGATGTGGCCCAAGGGGTGCGTTGGGTTGCGCCCGGTCTGATCTTTTTTGCGTTGAACAAGGTGCTGATCAACGTGCTGAACGGATTGCGCCGGATGCGTGCCTATGCTGTTTTCTCATCTTTGCGCTTTATCTTGTTGCCAACCGGTGTGCTGCTGATCGGCGTGTTGCGTTTGCCGGCTCCGCTGCTGGCCCTGGCGCTCAGCGCTACCGAAACGCTGCTTTTTGTTGCGCTGCTCGCTTTTATCCAGACGCGCGTTATAAAACTTGGATTATCCAAAAGAATCATAAATTGGTTCAAGCCACATCTTGCTTTTGGTTTGCGCGGGTTCTTGAGTGGGTTGTTGCTCGAACTGAACACGCGCGTTGATGTGTTGATGCTCGGCTATTTCAGCACCGACCTCCAGGTTGGGGTGTACAGTCTGGCTGCGATGCTGGCCGAAGGCGTGGGGCAGATTCCTGTGGCCGTGCGCTGGAACGTGGATCCGTTACTCGGGCGCTGCTTTGGGCAAGGCGACAAAGCCCAGATCGGCGTACTGGCACGGCATATTCGGCGCGTGCTTTATCCGCTCATGATTGTCGTGGGAATCCTGGCATTGGCCCTGTACCCGCCAATCTATGCCTTATGGGTCGGTGATGCACAGTGGCGAACAAGTTGGATCGTTTTTGCGATCATTTTGCTCGGGGTGGTGATCAACGCCGGTTACAAGCCCTTTATGGGGCTGCTGTTGCAAGGCGGCCGCCCCGGCGCATACACCCTCTTTATCGGCGGTCTGGTACTATGGGATGCGTTGATGAATCTGGTGTTTATCCCGTTGGGTGGCGTCGTTGGCGCTGCAGTGGTCACGGCATTGACCTATGTGCTGCAAATGATTGCCCTGATTGTGTTGGCCCGCCGTCTTTTTGAAATTCGATTGTAGATCGGCAAGGAGTGATCATGCATAGCCGTTGGACACGTTGGGATGATCAATACAAGGCCGGTCTGATGCTGGCCATGTTGGCATTGATTTACACATTGCTGGTTTATGTCGTGCTGCCGCGCCAGGTCTTTTTTTGCAGTGATGAGGGCGAAAAGATGATCGTGGTCGCTTCATCGGTACGCAGCGGTGATTGGTGGCGGGTGCGATTCGAGTATCCGGGTTTGCGTTTGGACCCTGATGGTGAAGCTTTTTTGTCTTCCTGGATGCGGATGGTCAACGGCCAGCCGGTACCTTTTCATCTTTCGACAATGAATTTTTGGAATGCACCACTGTACGCACTGTGGGGTATCGATGGGCTGTATGTGCTTCCCTTGTTATCGGGCCTGGGCATCATCTGGCTGACCTACCGGCTGGCGCGGCTGATGGCAATATCTCAACCGTGGGTGGTGGTTCCATTGGTGGGGTTATGTACGCCGGTTTTGTTTTACAGCCTGACGACATGGGATCATATGCCGGTTGTATTTTATGTGATGGGGGCCATTTGCTTGCTTGCCCGGCAGGCCTGGCGAACATGCTACTGGCAGATGGGACTTGCCGGTGTATGCATTGGATTAGCTGTATGGACGCGGATCGAGATGTATTTGTTTGTTCCAATAATCATATTTTCATATGTTTACACTTTCAGAAAGCATCGTTATTTACTTTCCAGTTTATTTGCTCTGGTCGCCGGATTTGCCATCGTCGCAACGGCGATGATCGCCCAGCAAGTGGCCGTATATGGTCATCCCGACTTGATCGCCCTGTATATGCGCTCGTCAGATTTTGCTCTCAGCCAGGGTTTGATTGCGGCAGGTTCGGGCAGTTTGTTGGATAGTGTGCTGCGTCAGGCTCAGGTGATGCTCATTCTCAGTGTAGATGCTTCTGAATTCTGGCTGGAGCGCGTGTTCATGGCGCTTGCTTTTGTGGGCACGGTGCTGGTGTTTCGTTCACCCAGATTACAGCGTTTTCCGTTGTTGACCATGGGAAGTGTCTTGATGCAGGTGATCGGCACGGCATTGACAATCGTGCATTCGCGGCTGTATTTTGTAGCCGGTTTGGTGCCGACGGTGCCTTTGGCGGCTTGGGGACTGGCATACCGCTCGGCCAAACCAGATGAATGTCTGACACCGGCACGTTTGGTGTTGGAATGGATTGCTGCGCTGTCGATTCTTGTCTTGTTGGCAGGGCTTGTTTTGCTGCCCAGCTATGGCGGCTCGAATTGGGGGCCACGCTACCTGGCCATGTTATTTCCACTGCTGCCCACTTTGGCCTGGACGGCATTTTGGCGTGCACAGGGTACGCTCGATGCTTTGGATGTGCGCCGGGCGGTTCAAATTGCATTTGGCATGTTAGTGGCAGCCAGTCTGGTCGTGCAGGGAGTGGGCGTTGCCAGGATGCTCAAGAGCAAAAATCAGACGCTTGTCTGGTATGACCACCTTGATTCGCTGGATGTCGAGTTTGTGCTCTCCGATCATCCCTGGTATCTGCAACATATGGCCGCGCTTTATTTTGAGCACGTTTTTCTCTGCCCGCGCACGCAAGAGGTGTACAATCGTCTGCTTGAGCGGATGTATGCCGGGGGAGTTCGGCAATTTGCGTGGGTGTCTACCGTGGACAGCCAGATCGATCCACAGATCAAAACCGCGCAGTTCGCCGTGCATCGGGTACAAGATCGGCTGTACGAGATTTCGCCTTCGATGACAGGAGGTAATGAGTGAATCATCGCCCCTTTGGGCCGTCCGTCCCTCAGGCATTCAAACGGGCTGGCCATACTGCCGACATTGCATTGGCAGGCTCGAGACCCATGCAGCAGCCTGGACTCGCGATTTCGGGAATTGAGGCTTCGGCCGGTCTACATCTGCGCTTTGATCTGAACACTCCAAAAGCCCATCCGAAAACCGTAACCGACGCATCCCGATGCGTCGGTACAAGCGGCATAGGGATGCCGCTTGTACAGCTTTTCGGATAGGTCCTAAGCGAAAAAAGGCTTGTCCATACCGACAGTCGCCTGGCAGGAGAAAAGCGATGTTCAAAATGTTCCGAAGAATGGTTCCGATCATCGGTATCGTCACCAGTTTTGTGTGGATGGCCTTTGTCTATGCTTCTTTTTACCTGGTGCAACAGCAACGGCCATTTGGCCCGGCAAACCTTCAAGCCATCCTAACCTTGCTGTTGAACGTCTCCGTCGCCGGCCTGATCACAGGAATCGGCCTGGGAACAGGCAGCCGCATTTGTCGATGGCTGAACATTCACCAAGCCGGTCTGGGGGAGCAGGTGATCTTGGGCGTTGGCGTCGGGTTGGGCGTACTCTCGTTGTTGATCCTGGGCATCGGGCTGCTCGGCTGGATTCGCACATGGGTGATGCTCGTCCTGGCTGCGGTGCTCTTGATTTTCGCTGTGCCGGAATGGCTCCGCTTGATTCGGCAAGCGCCTCGTTCGGGAACCAAATGCCCGCTATCGGTCGGGTCCAGGTTCTACCTGATCGCCAGCCTGGCGCTGTCACTGCTGGTCGCCTTGACGCCACCACGCAGTTGGGATGGCCTCTTTTATCACCTGACCATGCCTCAACATTACATCAACCATGGCCGCATCGCCGTGGTGACCGATATCCCCCATCAGTTTTATCCCGGCCTGATGGAAATGCTCTATATGTTGGCCATGTCGCTCGGCAGTGATGTGGCCACCCAATTGTTGCATTGGTTTTACCTGCTTGTGCTGGGAGGGACAATCTGGCTGTTTGCCGACCGATATTTGCCGGAGCGGACACGCGAGGCTGCCATTCTGGCCTTTGCCTCGATGCCGATGGTCTTTGTGCTCGGCAGTTGGGCCTACAATGACCTGGCGCTGGCCTTTTATCAACTGGCCGCTTTGTATGCACTGTTGCAATGGATAGAAAACCGCGCGCAGCCCTGGCTCATCCTTTCGGCCATACTTGGCGGGTTTGCCCTTGGACTTAAATACACGGCATTTGTCTGTCCGCTGACCCTGGCTTTGCTACTCACCATCTGGTGGGTGCAGCGTCGCCTCGATCGGCCACAGGCGATCAAAGCACTGCTGCTTTTGAGCGGCGTCACCTCGATCGTCGCCGCCCCCTGGTACGTCAAAAACTGGGTCTTGATCGGCAATCCGGTCTACCCTTTCGCCCATGGGCTTTTCGACGGCCAGGGTTGGGATAGCTGGCGAACCGCCTGGTATGCACGTGCCGGAAGTGGGCTGGGCTGGAATCTGGGTGAACTCGTCCGCCTCCCCTGGACATTGACGCTGGGGCTGCGCGACATGAATTTTTACGATGGACGCACCGGCCCGCTCTTTTTGCTGGCCTGGCCTTTTTTGCTGGCCTGGTTGCTGCGATTGTGGCGGCCTGCATCTCCCGCTCCTCCGGCGCTCCACGAGATGACCCTTATGGCTTTTGTGCAAATCGCCTTTTGGACCTTGGGGGTGGTCTATTCTCAGCCGCTCTTCCAATCACGGCTTTTGTTGCCTGCCCTGGCGGCACTCTGCGTGCCGCTGGCCTATTTGTTCGATCAACTGCGCGCCTGCGACCTGCCCATCTTTTCCTTGCGCCGTCTGGTAGGGATGAGCGCGACCCTGGTGTTGGCCGCCAACCTTTGCTACCAGGGACTGGATGTTTTGCGCATTCGCCCGTTACCGGTGTTGGTCGGTGAGGAAAGCAGGGACAAGTTCTTGATCCGCAATTTGGGCGCATATTATGCCGCCATGCAACTTGTCAATGAACGCGCATCGGCCGATGACGACCGCGTGCTCTTTTTGTGGGAGCCGCGCAGTTATTATTGTTTCCGCCGCGTCCAGCCCGACCCCATCCTGGATCGCTGGGCCTGGTTGCGGCAACGATTTTCAGGTGACCTGACAGCCATTGCGAACTGGCTACACCAGGAAGGATACACCTATGTGTTACTTCACCAGGCCGGCCTGGATTTCGTATCACAATCGTTTCGGGAAAAGCTCGACGTCGCAGACCTGAATGCCTGGCAACAGTTCGCCCTGGAGTATTTGCAACCGGTCGATTCGGTGGGCAATGCCTATCAACTCTACCTGCTCAAAAACTCGACACGCCGGGCCGATTAAAATCGTACCGGACTTGCCGGGTCTTGGCCGAACTTTACGCCGGCTAAAGTCTCAATTTCCGAAAACGCCGGTGTCCGGTAAAATAAAAAAATCGTAACCACTCAGCCTGCTTTCGCACCTCGCAGGCTTGCATCCCCATGCAAGCCGATTTGGGGGACGTTCGCGCATAGAGATGCGCGAACTGCGAAATCCAGACAAGTTCTCATTTCGCCGCCGAGATGCAGAAAGCCGAGTTTTCTCGTCTTGGCAGGAGTTCGATCACTTCTCTGCGGCCCAGAAAGAATCACTCAGCGCCCGCTGCACCTCTGCGATGAGCAGTTACAAAAAATTCGTATCTTGTGTTCAAAACCCAGAAAGAACAACGGATTAGTCGAATGAAGCATCGCTGGTTGGTTCATGATCTCATCTATCTGCTCGCCCTTGCGCTGACCATGCGCACCCTGACCGCCTTGCCACTCCAGCACCCCGGTTATATGGACGCCTTTTACTATGTGGAAGGCGGCCGCACGCTCTACCAGGGACACGGATTCGACGAGTTTATGATCTGGAACTATTTGGACGCGCCGGAGAGCATCCCACATCCCGGGTACACCTACTGGATGCCACTCACTTCGATCCTGGTGTATCTCGGATTTATTTTGTTTGGTCCAACATTTCGTGCCGCGCAAATGCCTTTTGTGCTTCTCACCGCCATGCTGCCGTTGATTGCCTATGCCATTGTCTACCGGGTAAACCAATGTCGCCGACATGCCTGGTATGCGGGGTTGCTGACCGTTGCCGGTGGCTTTTACCTGATCCGCTGGCCGACCCCGGACAACTTTGGTCCCTTTGCCCTGGCCGGATCACTGTGTTTGTGGATGTTGGGAACAGGATTCAAGCGCGGTGGTTGGGGCCGGTTTGTCCTGGCCGGCCTTTGCGCCGGGCTGGCCCACCTCAGCCGCTCAGACGGCGTGCTTTTGCTGATTGTGCCGTTGCCGGTAATGATGATCAAATTATTACAGGTTGCAAGGAACAAGACCGCCGAGTCGCCAACCAGATCATTGCCTCTTTGTTTATCCTTTGCCGTTCGCTATTTGCTCTTCGCTCTGGGCTATTTGCTGACAATGCTACCCTGGTTTATCCGCAACGTGCAGGCGACGGGCATGCTGCTGCCGTCGGCAGGCACACGCACGCTATGGTTGACCGATTACGACAATCTGTTCAGTTACGGCAAACCGCTTTCCCCATCGACCTATCTGGCCTGGGGATGGGACAACATTCTGCGTTCCAAAGTGCAGGGGCTGTGGCTCAACCTGCAAACGCTGCTGATCGTTGGCTGGATGATCGCCCTGGCCCCCTTTGGGCTGATCGGTGTGTGGCGGCTGCGCCGACGGGTTGAATTGGCTCCGGCATACACCTATGGGTTGTTGCTGTACCTGACCATGAGCCTTGGCTTTACTTATCCGGGCATTCGTGGCGCAATGTTTCACTCCACCCCCGCTTTGTTGCCATTTCTGTTCGCAGCCGCAACCGATGGCCTGGATGCGGCAATTGCCTGGGTGGCAGCCCGGCGACATGGCTGGCATGTCCGGCAGGCCCAACAGGTGCTCGGCGTCGGATTGATGGCCATTATGGTGCTGTTGAGCGGCTTGCTGTATACACGCACCCTGCCCCAATATCGCCATCCGCACCCTGATCAGGCCGTTGCCGCGTGGATGGCCCAAAATGTCCCGGCAGAAGCACGGGTATTGGTCGGCGATCCGGCCGCTTTTCGCTACTGGAGCGGACGCGAATGCCTGGTCATTCCCAATGACGGACTTGAAATCCTGCTCCAGGTAGCCGAACGGTATGACGTGGCCTATCTGGTTGTAGACAAAAACGCACCGCAGCCACTTCGCCCGATCTATGACCGCCTGCCGGCACCCTTTATCCTATTACAACGCTTTGAGGATCAAAATGGGGAAAAAATCTACCTCTATCGGATCGAGCAAAATCGTTGACCGGCTAGAGCAACAATTCTACACCATAGTCGTTTGTAGCCTGGTCGCAACGGCCATCCTCTATCTCGGCTGGCTGGGGATCAAAGGAGACCTCGGCTTTCCACTCGACGATGCCTGGATCCACCAGACTTTTGCCCGCAACCTGGTGCGCTATGGCCAACTTGCCTATCGGCCGGGACAGCTCAGCGCAGGATCAACTGCCCCGCTCTGGACATTGCTGCTTGTACCGGCACACCTGTTGCCCATCGACCCCTACCCCCAGGTATGGAGCTACATTTTGGGGTTGATCACCCTCGGCGGACTGGCCATCGGAGTTCGTCGGCTCTGCGCGCTGCTCTTTCCGGGCCAACCAACCCTGGCAACTGCCGCCGGGTTGATCACCTTGTTCGAATGGCACATGGTTTGGGCCGCCCTTTCCGGAATGGAAACATCGCTTTACACATGTGGCGTGATCTGGTTGCTCGAGCGTTACCTGGCCTGGGAAATCGGCCAGCGCGAGGTGTCGCCCCAAGAGCACCGTCGCCGACGTTTGCCGTTCATCACGCCGATTGCCGAAAGCCCTTTTATGCTTGGCCTGCTTGGCGGGTTGCTGGTACTGGTACGACCGGAAGGGCTGGTGATAGTCGCCCTGTTGGGCATAGCCGGATTGCTGGCCCGCCGCCGACGTTCATTACGTCGCACGCTGGCTCTGGCCGGCGATGCGTTGGCCGGATTTGCCTTCCTGATGCTCCCCTATATCGGCTTTAACCTGGTTGCCTCCGGCTCTTTGTTCCCCAACACCTTGTATGCCAAACAGGCCGAATACGCCGCACAGCTTGCCTGGCCGCTCTGGCAACGGCTCTGGCACGTGCTCAAACCAACGTTGGTCGGCGTCCAGATTCTGCTGCTACCGGGCGCCATCTATGCCCTTCTGGCCCTGATCCGCCCACGCCAGCGGCTGGTTGCCAACGACGAACTGGGCCTTTTCAGCCGTCTGCTGCCCGTTTTGTGGTGGGGACTGACAGTCACCCTCTATGCACTCCGTCTGCCGGTCGATTATCAACATGGTCGCTACCTGATGCCGACCATCCCGATCTTGCTCCTGTTCGGCACCGCCGGTACCCTGGTTTGGCTGCGTCTACACGCGCCCCACATGCTCGTCCGGGTGGCAAGTCGCGCCATGCCTCTGATCATTGGCCTGCTGCTGATCGGCTTTCTCCTGCTCGGCGCGCGCGCCTTTGCCACCGACGTGGCCATCATCAACGGCGAAATGGTCCAAACTGCCCGCTGGCTGAATGCACACACTCCCCCCGACGCACTGATCGCCGCCCATGACATCGGCGCAATCGGCTATTTCACCCAGCGCCCCTTGCTCGACCTGGCCGGACTGGTCACACCGGAAATCATCCCCTTTATCCGCGACGAGTCACGCCTGCTCGAATTTGCCGTTAAACAAGGCGCCGATTACATCGTCACCTTTCCATCTTGGTACCCACAAATGGTCCGCGACCAACGCCTGGTGTTGCGTTACCAGACCGATTGTGAGCTGACCCGTGCCCAGGGCAGCGACAACATGGCCGTGTACGAAATTCTGCATAACCGGTAAATTTCAATTTTTCTCGGTTGGCAAAGCCTGCGCCTTGTGGTATACTGATAGATGATGGCCAGCCCTTGACACACAAGGGGCCGTCTGAACGGTCAAGTGTGTAGATGCTAGAAAAAATCGGCGGCAGAGACAAGGTTGCCCCTACCCCTAAACATAATCTGAAGGTCTATAGAAAGGATGTTCGGTGACTGCAGAGCAACTGAGGGTGTTGATCGTTGACGATCATCCGGTCTTTTGCCAGGGCTTGCGTCGCATCCTCGAAGCCACCCCAGACATCGCCGTAGCCGGCGTGGCGCGCGATGGCGAAGAGGCACTGAACATGGCCCGTCAGTTAACCCCTGATGTGATCTTGATGGATATCAACCTGCCATCGATGAACGGCATGCAGGTCACCCGCTTGATCAAAGCCGAACTTCCCAACATCGGCGTGATTATGCTCACCGCATATCATGACGAAAGCCAGGTGTTGCACGCCGTTCGTGCCGGCGCCTCGGCCTATTATCCCAAAGACGTGACCCCCGAAAAGCTGATCGATGCCATTCGTCAGGTTCACGAAGGCATGTATGTGATCGAAGAGCATGTCTTGACCCAGCCCGAACTGGCCCAATGGATCCAAGAGCGGTTTCAGGAACTCGACACTTTTTGGGAAGGGGCCGAAGATATGTTCATGCCCCTTTCGACCCGCGAAATGGAAATTTTACAACTGATCGCACGCGGCAAAAGCAACAAAGCGATTGCCCTGGAATTAGGAATCAGCCACCAAACGGTTAAAAACCATATGACCTCTATTTTGCGCAAACTGGCCGTCAACGACCGCACCCAGGCGGCCATTTATGCCTTGCGCAAAGGATGGATTCGGCTTCAAGACACCGAAACGTAGGAGGGCTCCTTGTCCGAACAAATCCGTCTCTTTCTAGATCAATGTCAACAAGAGCGCACCCAGATCGAAAAAGAACTCAAAGAGATCGACATGTTGATCAAACAGAGTTCTTCCGAAGTCGACAAAATGGTGCAGCAAAACGCCGAGATCACCAATCGCCTGCGCCAGATCGAAAACAACATCGACACGGTGCCGCGTGCAGATATTCAAAACATCTACACGGCAGCCCAAAAGGCGCAAGGACGCCTGTTCATGATGCGAGGTCAACTCGAAAACCTCCAAAGCCGACGCGAAAGCCTGCAAAAATACCTGGAACTGCTCAAACAGGTGATCGAAGTGCTGGGGCAGGTCACCCCGAGCAGCACACCGGCCAGCAGCCCGACCACCGAATTTACGCCTACCCAATCGATGATCATCCGCATCATCAACGCGCAAGAAAGCGAAAAAGAACGTCTTTCGCGCCAGATGCACGACGGCCCTGCACAATCGTTGACTAACCTGATCTTGCAAGCCGAAATCTGTCAACGCCTGTTCAAAAAAGACCCCCGCCGCGCCGAAGAAGAACTGGAAAACCTCAAACAGGCCGTCAACAGGACATTTCAAACCACACGCTCATTTATCGCCGATTTACGTCCAATGATGCTAGACGACCTGGGTCTGGTCCCCACCCTCAAACGGTACATGACCACCTGGACCGACAAAACCGGCATCCCGGCCGAGTTTTCTTTCAGCGGGCGAGAGCATCGCCTGGCCGGTTACAACGAAGTGACCATCTTTAGAGCCGTCCAAGAATTCATGAACAATGCCGCCGCCCATGCCAATCCTTCGCGTGTGCTCGTCTCACTCACCCTGGATGGCACTCAGGCACAGGTGACCATTGAGGATGACGGGGTAGGATTCGATGTCAATGCCGCTCTGGCCGCCGCCCATGAACAAAAAACTATCGGCATTTCGACCATGATGGAGCGGGTCCAAATGCTCGGCGGCACCCTCAAGATCGACAGCGTGCTCGGTCGCGGCACCAAAGTGACCATCCGAATTCCGGAATCATAAAACAGCCCTCCCTATCCTCCCGCAAAACCTGCGGGAGGATTTCTTTTGGTACCACAATCCTATTGCCCGACCGCCCTCGACAACGTATAATGAAGACATAACTGCTGCTCAACCGATCAGGACAACGCGGACTCTGCCGCGGTTGAGCGATTGCAGATCGATCTCTATCAGCGATGGGGCATATGCCTGGTTCCCATCGCTCATCAAGGAGGCATCTATGATTACTCAGCCCCAAGAGCAAGCGCACTTGAAACCAAGATCGCCACACACCGGCGGACAAGGCCTGGTCGAATTTGCATTGATCCTGCCGGCGTTGTTGCTGATCCTGTTCAGCATCATCGAAGGCGCATTTTTGTTCCAGGCCTACCTGGCCATTCAGCATGCCGCACGTGATGCCGCGCGCTATGCCGCAATGTACCAGCCACCGCAAACTTACAGCGTCGAACAAGGACAGCAGTTGCTCAGAGGACTCGACCCCGGCCATCCGGCTTATCCTGCCGAAACCAGAGAACAATGGTATCAACGTCGGGTCGATCTGATCCGTCAGCACGCCTTTAACCAGTCGATGGGCATCCGCATCCTGCACACAGCGTTAGGCAACTATGAAAAGCCCACCGTCGATTCCGGGTGGGCCAATATGCGCCGGGCCGGCTTTTTTGGCGTGCGTGTACGCGGCTATGCCAGCCAGACCGCGGTAACTAACAATACCCCCGAATACGACCACCCCAGTTTGCCCGGTTTGCCGGTTCAGGTTCAGGTTTACTATTGCTGGGCGCCTTTTGATCCGATCATCGGAGCGATCGTGAGTGCCCTCACCCCAGGTGGCAACTGCGTGTTGCTCAACGGCAGCGCGACAATGGTCAACGAGGGTATACAGGTTGGCC
>Ga0129299_1000297_pt1 | contig 31012 bp, 27 predicted proteins | sample ConPoolayeCmetaG_FD_94477 | JGI IMG/M metagenome (GOLD analysis project Ga0129299, IMG submission 94477) | Hot spring microbial mat communities from California, USA to study Microbial Dark Matter (Phase II) - Cone Pool mat layer C metaG ...
GCGCCGCTCGGTCTGAACCATGTATCAAGTTCCGTATGGCAGACATCGTACGGTGCGGTAATGGGACGGTAGATCGGTTTGCGATCGCTGGTGAGCTGATCGAACATTACCATCCCGCTGACCTTCCGTCCTTCATTGCACTTCTGAAAATTCGGATTGCTGCCGTCGGATTTGAAGTCATACAAGGTGACCTTGACCCACGTCGTAGCGGCGAACGCCGGCGAAAACGCGCATGCGAACGCGCACAGCGCCGCTCCACCCAACACACCACCTTGTGGTCTGATACGTAGATTCATGGTTCGTATCCTGTTTTGAGAAAACGCACTCCTTTACCGTTGTATACCTATTTTCTGGCGTTTGATACTCGCCTTTGATTCGCCGATTTCATGTATGTAAATGACAGCCAGATATGTACCAGCGCCGACGATTCGACCGTTAAAGTTCCGTCCGTCCCACAGTACATTATACGTGTTTTTATCGTCGGTCCGGCTGAAAAACCGCAGGTTTGCCTTGACCAGATTGCCCACATCATCATAAATATCGACATACGACTGCGGAATATCCACGTCCTTGACCGCCGTAATCTCAATCGCAGTCGCATAGGCGGGAATGGGCTGGCTTTTATCAAGCACGGCGGCCAGTTCGGGGATAACTTTGTCGCGTGTGGGATTAAACGGGTTGGGCGCCGTTGACGAAATCCATGTATAATCACGGCCCCATTTAATCAGCACCGGTGTACCGGTCGATGCGTTGCCGCGGCGGTCCTTCATCTTGCCCTGTTCGATAAACGTGCTGTCAACCTCCGGGGTTACCTGGTTTTGACGGGGCAGGATGACCTGAATGTGGGTGATCGCAGAACTGCAGGCATCGATTGACTCGTTGTCCACGTAGGCATTGCTGAATACATCGTTGTCCGTCACGCCGGCCTGACTGATATAGCCGAATGCGGCATTGGGATTGCTTTTATAACGCTCCAGTTCCCCGCACGGTATGGGCTCAGTGAATTCAAGAAGAAGCGTGTCGGGACTGGTAAGCATCTGACCCGGCATGTTGCCGAGGAAAAACAAGACCGATTTCAGTTCAGGGCCGATGATATCAAATTCCTCCAGCGTCACATCGACCGTATCCGGTTTCAAATCGCCCTGCGCTGCGGTCAGCCGCTGACGCGATTCATCGTATGCGATGCGATACACGATCGCCTGCCATTGGCTCGAGCTTTCAGTCGACGCGTCAATGACCGTTGCATCAAAACCCGGCGCCGGCTTCGTTCTCCACGACGCCTCGCCGGCCAGATCGACGATGTTGCCGTATTTGTCCCGCGTAACCGCGTAGGCATACATCGTATCTTCTGACATTGAGAACGAAATGGCATTGATCGGCCGCGCCTTAGTGGAGTCGGCATACGTTTCGAGTCGGCCGCGCGCCTCGATCTCGCTGAACGGATTGTCCGCAGAACCCTCAATCACCACCTGCGACGGGTCGGCGGGCTCCACCCAGATACGCGCGGTCGCGTGAAGCGTGTCCAACTGGCCGTCAGGGGCGGCAAACGTTGCCCTGATAGTGCGGTACCGATACGCCTTTGTCGCGCTGAATTCAGTTACCCGTCCTTCCTTCGTCGAGAGACGATCGTTTTCTAGTGTGTCATCGACTATTTCCCATGTGACATATTGCGCGAGCAGCTCGTTCTGCGCGCCCGTCACATCGGTGAGAATCGCGGTCACGGTCGCGGTCTGCCCCGCCTTTATCCGGTCCGCCGAAACGTCGAGACGCAGCTTCGGCATGATCATGTTCGTGGTGATTTTGATGGTCGAACGGGGCCACATGCGCTCGGCGAAAAAGAAGTCGATGTTATATGACTTGCCGACCTGGAGCCCCAAATCATCGGCGTATACAGCTCCATATTCCTCACTGTGAATACCGCCCAAATCCAGCGCCAATTTCCCGTCGATGAAAACCCAGACGTCGTCGTCGCCGACAAACTCGAAAAAATCCCCCTTCTTATAAATAAATTTCGAGTGCAGTTCCATTGTAAAACTGTAATTGTGCGGCACGCCGTAGCCGTATTCAGCGGGTATATCCCATGGTGTAAAGGTCTGCTCTTGGTTTGCGGCGACAAACCCCCTTCCGTCAAGAGGAAAGAAGGACTTATCCTCGAAAATGTATGTCCCCGGGGGATATAGAGCGGGATCGGCGGCAGTAAACAAAAGCGAATCATAGATAACGACGTTCGCCATAGGGTCGCTGTTATTGAAATTTGGGCCGATAGCCTCGCCCGGACGCCCGGAGTAGGACTGAAGACCGCTCCATCGATGCGTCACCCGATCATACGTATTTGCGCTTGTACGGCCGCTGGGACGAAACCAGTCGTTGATGTGCGAATTGAAAAGTTTGTTCTCACGAAGAACAGGTTTTGATTCTGAGTCCAATTCATTTTGCACCATACCAGTAATAACGGACGGTCCGCCATTATTTAAAAACTGAACATATGCGTCATTCTGATTGAAATCAGGATTTGAACCGCCGAATTTAAAATCATAGAATGTTACCGGCAACCAAATATTGTCATCCTGCGCCAGACTCCTGCCGCCGATGAGCGCTAAAGCGCAGACAACGAAATGAGCATATTTTTGAATTCGCATGGTGGCACTCCTCCTTTTATGATTTTATATCAACAGTCGGGTAAAGCTGGTGCGAGTTCATTGTTTAACACTTTTAACCGATTAACAAGCGATTTGCAAATAGAAAGATTAACTTTCTTGACGATGATATTTACTACTATTATAATATATAAAACTTTAACATGTAAAGCACAAAAAATTGCAATACTATTAAAATTTTGCAAATGATTGTTACATCCGCGCCTTGACTGCCGTAGCCTCTTCTGAATCAGGGCATTGCTGCAAGAGCTTCTGCCAGACCATGGTCCTCGCCTTTGTCTTTTTCGCGTTTTCATACACCAGACCGAGCTTGAAAAGCGCGCCGCAGAGTTTTTTCCCGGCAGGATAATTTTTTATATACAGCATGAACGCTCCCTCCGCTTCATCATACAGTTTACGCGCGTAATAGCACTCCCCTGTCCAGTAGAACGCGGCCTCGGCCATGGGATGATCGGGAAAACGGTCGATCATGTCCTTGAAACCGCTGAGCGCCACATCGTAGCGTCCCGCCATGAAATCGCTGTGCGCTATCTCAAACAGGTTGTCGATTTCGGCATTGCGCGCCGTAACGGCCTGCGAATCCGCCATCGCCTTCTCGTCCCACCGCTTCCGTATCTCCTGCGTCTGCTCGCTGATACGCGTCAGCTTGTCCTGGCTGTCATTGATGGACGACGACAGGGAGGCCACCTCTTTCTCCACCTGGCTGAAACGCACCTGCTGGTCGGCCCGCATCAGCCGCAAGAGCTCGCCCTGGCGTTTCTGTTCGTTATAGATCTCGTTCTGAAGCCTGACAAGTTCGGTATTCAGCGAATCGACCCTGGCCTGCACCTGTCGAAGCTCCTCGGTACGAAGCATAGTTATATGCGTGCACCCGGCCTGCGTCAGAACTATGGCCGCAGCAACCGATACGGCGGCACACATTATCTTCACGGCACATCCTTTCAGCATACAGTTTTTAAGCGAATCGATTCTGATATTCCCCGGCTTCCACAGTCATTTGATGCTCGCCGGATTTCAGTTCTCGCACTTCAACTCACTTCGCCAGTACCTTGAATTCGGCCCGGCGGTTCTGTGAATGGCACGACTCGTCCACGCATCCGCTCATCGCCGGCCGCTCCTTGCCCCACGACGTTGTTTCGATCTGGACCGACGGTATCCCATAATTAACCAGGTAGTTTTTCACCGCGCGCGCCCTGTTCTCGCCAAGCCCCATATTATACTCCGACGAGCCCCGTTCGTCGCAATGTCCCTCGACCAGCACCCGCATTGTCGAGTGCCGCATCAGGAAATTCGCCGCCGTGCGAAGCTGATCGATGCTCGTCTCTGACAAACTGTAGCTATTGAATTCGAAATAAACAGTCCTGAGGTTCTCCCGCACCTGCCGCATCAATTCGGCGTCCAGCTCCGCCTCGCGAAACGACGCGTTATCCGACGTATCTGCTTCGAACGGCCGGGGCGCGGTGAAACTGGTGTCGGGTTTCGGCACCGGTTTCGCCATATCCTCAAGCGCCGGCTGTTTCTTCCTGCATCCGCCAACCATGAGCGCGCTCGCAAGCGCCGCAACCGTGCAGACACGAACAATAGGTGACATGAACGTTTCTCCTGTTAAAAAGGTGACCAGTTCGGCATCTTTGCATTTCCTGATTTTGTAATGCGCCTCAATCCCGACCCATCGGGCCGCACCGCGTAAATATCACTCACGCCGCGCTGCGAGCAGCTAAACGCTATGTGGGAGCCATCCGGCGACCATGCCGGGTACTCATTATTGCCCGGCATTGATGTCACCATTGCGGCCCCGGTCCCGTCGGGGTTGACGGTCCATATATCAAATTTTCCGTTCTGCATCGATGCATACGCGATCTTGTCGCCCCGCGGCGACCATGCCGGCGAATCCTGGTATTTGCCCACCGACGTCACCCGCTTCACATTCGCCCCATCGGCGTCCATCACGTAAATCTGCGGCTGGCCGGAACGATCGGAGGTAAACGCAATCTGATATCCTGTCGGCGACCAGCACGGCGAGGTGTCGATGGCACGATGAAAGGTAATCTGACGTTTGTTGCCGCCGTCCAGGTCGCAAATATAAATATCGAGGTTGCCGCCGACCGACGAAGAATATGCGATGCGATCGCCCAGAGGCGACACTGCGGGCGAGGCTTGCACGAAACGGCTGAAGATAAAAATGTCATACGTGCCAGTCACGATGGAGCCTTTATACAGGTCTGGCTTCCCTCTGAAAAACGATGTCCAGACGATGGTGGTCGAATCGATAAAGGCGGGGAATATATTGACTCCCGATGAGGTGATTTTTTTCTGGTTATAGCCGTCGTAATCCATGACCACCAGGTTTTTCTGGCTTCCCCTGTCCTCGACGAACACGATCCTGCTCTCGAACGGCCCCCGCTCTCCGAACAGCATGTCCAGCAGAAAATTCGCATAGCGGTGCGCCATGCCGCGTACGAACTTTTTTTCCCCGCTATACTTCTTTCCCGCCACCTCTTCCCCGGTAACGGCATCGTGCACGAAACAGTCAAGCACAACCTTCTCGCCCGTCACCGCGTATTCGCCGTCGATAAAAATGCCGATATTGTTGGCCGCAAAACGCGCCGGGTCTGGTTTGGGCATGCGAACCACATGAAACCGGCCGCAGAATTCCAGATCGTCGGCAATTATCTGCCCCGGATCGTCCTGCGTAAGCACAGCCGCGTTCAACGCGCGGAAATCAAGCACGGCGATCGGGATGCTGTCAAATTTTGACGCGTAGACCTGTAAATCGATCTTTTCTGCGTGCAGAGACAACGCCCACGAAACAATCACGAGTTCGCACCACGCACCGTACCGCTTTAATCTGGAATTTCGAATTTGGAATTGCTGATTTTTCATTATCCGGCCTGCTTATTTCGCTATTTATCGTCTGGTCGGCTTGAGTTCGCAGCGGAGTTCAAGCTCGTTGCCGGTAAATCCGGGGGGAAGCTTACCGAACGGCGCCGCCAGCTTGACTGCCCTCACACCCAGGTTGTCAAGCATGACGTTTCCCGACGATTTCACCACGCGCACATCGGATATCAGCCCGCTTCCGAAAATAGTAAACGCAACCGTCACCGACACGGTTTTGTTTTCGCTCGGCGGGTTCCAGTACCGCTCAATCTTCGCCACCACGCCGTTAAGATAATGGTTATATTTAAAATCGCCGGGCGCCAGAATGGTGGCAGGCGACGGCAGAGCGTTGAGCAAAGACTCCAATTCATCAAGATTTTCCTCCTTGCGAACCTCTTCTTTCTTCGGCGCCGGCTTCGAATCGGCCTTTGCCGGAACAGGCTTCGTCTCCTTTTTAGCAACCTCCTGCGATATCCGCTGCGCCGTTTTCACCGCCGCCGGCGGTACGCGGACGAGCTGAAAGGTCTGCGGACGCTGGAATTTTTTCGGCCGCCATACCAGTTTGGCCGAGAGGGGGATGCCGACAAGAACAATCAGATGAAATACGATGGATCCGGCAATCAGCGGCAGCATCGGACGCTGTTCGCCGGCAAGTATATCGGATTGCGAGGATACCTGTACGAGAGTCATCGGGCTATTTATCTTCTTTTATCGGCAGAGTTAGAAAACCCAGTTTCACCACGCCTGCGGCCTGGATATCGCCGATAACGCGTATCACCAGGCCATACGGCACCTTCGCGTCGGCATTGATAAACACCGGACGCTCTACGCGGCCGCCGAACACATCCCTGAACCGCTTCTTGAAATCGACCAGGTTTGTTTTCTCCTGGTTGATATAAATTTCATTCCGTGCCGTCACCGAAACCTGTATCGCATCGGCCACCTCGACGTTTTCGGCTTCGGCCTTCGGCAGATCCACCTGCACTCCCTGAGTCATCATGGGCGCGGTAATCATGAATATTATAAGCAAGGAAAAGACGATATCGATAAGATTGGTAAGATTAAGATCCGATACGATTTTTCGTCTACGCTGGCGCCGGCGGACATTCATAGCCCTATCCCTGCCTATAAAGAGCTCTTCGGACGGAAAAGAAGGGCGAATATTTCCCGCTTCATGCGCAGCGACAACTGCTCTGTGAACGAGTCCATTTCGCCGGTGACCCTGTCAATCTGGCTGACGAATAGATTGTAAAAAAAGAGTGCCGGAATAGCGACGATAAGACCAACGATTGTAGTGATAAGCGCCTCGGCTATGCCGGGGGCAACGACCGGAAGGCTGGCCGAACCCTGCTCGCCGATTTCGTAGAATGAATCCATGATACCCCACACTGTACCCAGAAGCCCCAGGAAAGGCCCCACCGCGCTCGACATCGCCAGCAGCACCAGTCCCTTCTGCAACCGCTGCTCCATGGCGGAAATCGCGGATGAAAATCTGTCGGCGGCCATGGAAAACTGCGTCTGCAGGTAAAACGACCAGTCTTTGACTCCGGAATCGGCGCGCGCGTCGGAAAGAATGCGTTTGTGTTCGGCCGCCGCAAGCCTTCCCAGTATCGCCAGCGGTCCTTTTGCCAGTGATTCGTCAATCTTTTCAAGGTCGCCAATGGCCTTGATCGATTCGAAATGCTTCAGAAGCCGCTTATTCAGACGGCCGATTTTTCCAAGTAACGACCACCGGTAAAAAATGATCGTCCACGTTGCCACCGAAAGCGTGGCAAGCATTAAAAGAATCGTCCGCGCCACCCATCCCGACCGCATGACCATCGCTATGACTGGAATCTCGTTCATACGTCCCCTTTAATTGGTATACCCGTTCGCCGTCTGCCGGCATCTTTGAATTTCTGCGGGTGGAATTCACCTCTTTAAAAATATATAAGCGCGAAACATTGATATGCCATTCCCTCTGCCCTCCCCCTCCTCCTCCACTTATGGAACCGGACGATTCACTGGTTATCGTGGTATCCGAAACATGAGAGGGAACACGCGGCAATCCATGCATGTAAATCCTTCATTGCCCGCGCGCACAGCATCTGTTGCTTGCGCTCCCTACCGATCTTGTTCCCGCCCTCGGCCGGCGGCAGAGGGTCGATAAGCCCGAAATTGATATTGGTGGGCGTGAACGGACGCACAGGCGATGAGGTGACGTGGCGAAGAAGCGCGCCAAGCGCCGTCGTCGGCGGCGGTGGTTCGAGGGCGACACCGCGAAGACGAGCAAGGACAAAAAGCGCGGCAAGATGGCCGGTGGCGATGCTTTCGGTGTAGCCTTCATTGCCGCACAACTGGCCGGCGAGAAACAGCGACGGACGCGCGGTGAAAGACAAATCCGGGCCAAGCAGCGAAGGGGAATCAAGGTACGTGTTGCGGTGAATGCTTCCGTAGCGTAAAAATTCAGCATGCTCAAGACCGGGAATCAGGCGAAACACCCGGCGCTGCTCCTCCTGACGAAGGCGTGTCTGGAAACCCACCAGCCCCCTGCTTTCGCCGCCGCGGGTCTCGTTGCGAAGCTGGCACACGGCAAACGGACGCCTCCCTGTGTTGGGGTCAGTAAAGCCAACCGGACGCAACGGACCGAAGCGGAGCGCGTCGAAACCCCGCCGCGCGGCGACCTCGATCGGAAGGCAGGCTTCGAAAAACCGCGCATCTTCAAACGCATGCGCCGCAATTTCATCGGCGCGTATCAGTTCCTCATAAAACCGTGTATACTGTTCACGGTCAAATGGACAGTTGAGATAATCTCCGGCCCCGCTTCCCCACCGATCGGCGCTGAATACCTTTGATACATCGATGGAATCTGTGGCCACAACCGGCGCAATCGCATCGTAGAAATAGAGCGCGCCGGAGGAAACCTCCCGCGCAATCCACTGCGCCAGGCCATCACTGACAAGTGGTCCGGCGGCGATAATGCATGCGTCCACACCTGAAGGCGGCGCGTACAGTTCAGCCTGGGTCAGCCGCAGCGATAAGCATTCGCGCAGACGGCCAAGCACATTCTCCGAAAACACTTTCCGATCGACCGCAAGCGCCTTGGCTGCGGGAACACGTGACGCATACGCCAGTTCAAGAAGCGGACTCTTAAGGACACGCAACTCGTGTTTCAACAGCCCGTGGGCGGAGGGCATCTCGCATGATTTCAGCGAATTGGAACAGACGAGTTCGGCGGGCAGCGCCGTGGTATGCGCCGGAGTCATGCGGCCGGGACGCATTTCAAACAGCTCGACTTCCACACCGTTGCGTGCAAGCACCAGCGCAGCTTCGCATCCCGCAAGTCCGGCGCCGACGACAGCGACCGACATCCGGTCTTATTCCTCCGCGATCGGCTCGTGCGGGTTCTCTATCGGCGTCGAGACGATGAATTCGGTTTTGCACTTGGGGCATCGGTTGAATATCCCCTTGCGCTTCGTCTCCTTGCGCACCATGATAGGGTAGCCGCATGCGGGACACGGCTGGTCGACCGGCCTGTCCCAGGTGGCGAAATTGCACGACGGATGAGCACTGCAACCGAAAAACACCTTGCCCCGCCGCGTTGTGCGTTCGATTATCATTCCCGAACACCCACTCACCGGACAGCGCACGCCGGTCGATAGCGAACGCGTGTTTCTGCATTGCGGGTACCGCGAACAGCCCAGAAAGCGGTTGTTTTTGATAGTGAGGATGACCATTTGAGCGCCGCACTTGTCGCACCTCTCGTCTGATTTGACGGTCTGGATTTTCTGCAGCGGCTCGGTATATTTGCATGCAGGAAAGCCCTGACAGGCCAAGAATTTCCCGTTCTTGCTCCATTTAATGACAAGAGGAAATTTTTTACATTCGGGGCACGTCCGGCCGGTTATCTCCTGGTTGCGGGCGCGGATTTCCTTGATTTCGCCCTTGACGGCTTCAAGCCGCTTGGAGAAAGGCCCGTAAAAATCCTTGAGTACGTTGACCCACTCGGTTTCGCCGTGTTCGACCTTGTCGAGTGAATTCTCCATGTCGGCAGTAAACCGCACGTTGAAAAAATCCGAAAACTCCTTCACCAGAATCGCCTTTACCATGCACCCGACTTCAGTCGGAACGAACCGCTTGTTCATAAGCTCGATATATTTACGCCGCTTGAGCGTATCGATAATCTGCGCATAGGTCGACGGACGGCCAATCCCCTTATCCTCGAGCTCGCGCACCAGCGACGCTTCAGTATAGCGGGGCGGCGGCTGGGTAAAATGCTGGCGCCCCGCGACGTCAATGACCGGCACCTGGACATTTACCGCTATGTCAGGAAGCCGCTCGTTCTGTCCCTCCTCGTCTCCCTTATCCTCGGTCGACTCGTCGTACAGCGTGAGAAACCCGTCGAATTTTAGAATTGAACCGGTGGAGCGGAATATACAGCCCTCGACCGCAAGATCGATTCTGGCGCTGTCAAACACTGCATTCACCATCTGTGACGCCAGAAAACGCTTCCAAATAAGCTCGTAGAGACGGAACTGGTCTTTTGAGAGATATTTTTTGACCTGCGCGGGTTGAAAATCGAGCGACACCTGCGACGGCCTGATTGCTTCGTGCGCATCCTGCGCCGTCTTGCTTTTCCCGTATACCCGCGGCTCCGGTGGAAGGTATGTACCGCCGTAGGCGTCGGATATCAGCGCGCGCGCGCTTGCCACAGCCTCGTCCGCCACGCGCGTCGAATCTGTTCGCATGTAGGTAATCAACCCCAGCGTCCCCAGCCCCCCCAGTTCAAGCCCTTCATACAACTGCTGCGCGATAAGCATGGTCTTTGCGGCCGAATAGCCCAGTTTACGCGCCGACTCCTGCTGCAGCGTGCTCGTAATAAACGGCGGGTACGGCTTGCGCACCTTCTCGCTCCGCACGACATCCATGACTGTGAATTGCCGGTTTTTCACGCGCTCCACAATGGCGTTCGCCGCTGCTTCGTTGGGCAGCTCAACCTTCCGACCGTCCACGGTCTGGAGCTTCGCGCTGAATTTTGACCCGCCATATTCCCACGCCGCCACTATCGACCAGTATTCTTGCTGCGTGAATGCCTTGATTTCTTCCTCGCGCTCGCAGATCAGCCGCAGCGCCACCGATTGGACGCGTCCTGCGCTAAGCCCGCGAAACACCGTGCGCCACAAAACCGGCGACACCTGGTAGCCGACGATACGGTCAAGAATACGGCGTGCCTGCTGGGCGTTTACCTTATGCATGTCAATATCACGGGGATTTTCAAATGCGCTCAGAACCGCCTTTTTCGTGATCTCGTTGAACATCACCCGCTTCACGTTCGTGTTGTCCTTCGCCACCGCCTGCGTGACATGCCATGCAATCGCCTCGCCTTCACGGTCCGGATCGGGCGCAAGATACACAACATCGGCCTTTGCCGCATCCTCCCGCAACGCTTTGATAATCCGCCGTTTGCCTTTGGAGATGGTGTATTTAGGTTTGAAGTCGTGCGCGATATCCACGCCCAGTTCTTTTTCGGGCAAATCGATGACATGGCCCATGGTTGCTTTCACTATGTAGTCCTTGCCGAGGTAACGGGAAATTGTTTTGCATTTTGCCGGCGACTCGACTATCACAAGGTTCTTTGGCATGAGGGTTCCTTACATTACATTACAATTTAGAGCGCACGTACTGAAAAAATTAGAAGTCCGAAATTCGCATTCTCCTTGGCGGCTACACACCATACACGTTTGCCAGGTATCCGCTGATGGCCGTGTCGTAATCGGCGGTATGGCAAAACGCCTTTACCGCAAGACGTTTCCGGGTTTCAAGGCTCACATCGCCGTCTTTTTTCATCTCTTCCTCCACCAGCGTATAGTCTGCCGGGTCCACGACAACCGTGACATACGCATGGTTCTTCGCCGAGCTCCGTATCATTGTGGGGCCGCCGATGTCGATATTTTCTATTGCTTCTTCAATCGTGACGCCGGGTTTGGCGATAGTCTGCTTAAACGGATACAGATTTACGGCAACAAGATCGATGGGCAGTATATTGTGCGCAGCCATTTGTTGTATATGCCCGGGATTGTCGCGGACAGCCAACAGCCCGCCGTGCACTCGGGGATGCAATGTCTTTATCCGGCCGTCCATGATCTCAGGATGCCCTGTGAACGACTCGATCGTCCGTACCTTCAGCCCCTCATCCTGCAGCAATTTTGCCGTCCCGCCGGTGGAAATGATCTCGATATGCAGTCCGCTCAGAAACCGGGCAAATGCGACGATACCGGTTTTATCAGATACACTCATAAGGGCACGCGCAATAGGCATGATATTTCCCCACCGGATAACTTCCGTCTCTTCTATTAAACCGTTTTATTTTTTTCGGAAAGGTTCTACAATATGCATTAAATGAAATACATAACGCAAATATTATTTTGAATCACCCGGCACCGCTCCAATACGGAATAGCGGCGCGGTAATTGAATTGAGGCGTAGAAGATCGGCAAAACTCCGCTTGAATCAGGCGCTTATCGTCCTGTTTTTCGCATCAGCGCCGGTTTCGAACACATGTGTTTTGTCCATATCGACGCTCAGCCTGATGTCGATGCCCATGCGGAGATCGGCGCGCGATTCAACCCGGGCGACAATCGATTTATTGGACGATGTACTGACATAGAGATCGGTGCTTTCGCCCAACGGCTCCGATACGTCAATATGCACCGGCAGCACGTTCTCCTCTTGCGCGCCCGCATCAACAATCACGAGGTTTTCCGGCCTGATACCGAGCACGACCGGCTTGTCCACGAGATCCCGCAGAGCCTGCTGCCGGGATTTGGGTATGGATAGCCTGACGCTCCCTTCGTCGAAAAACATGCCGCCGTCCTGCGCGATAAGCCTGCCCGAAAGAAAATTCATCGGTGGCGTGCCCACGAAGCTCGCCACGAACCGGTCGACCGGTTTGAAGTAGATGTCAAGCGGCGAGCCGACCTGGTGGATAATGCCGTCCTTGAGCACCACGATCCTGTCCCCCAGCGTCATAGCCTCTTCCTGATCGTGCGTCACGTAGATGGTGGTCGTCTGCAACCGTCCGTGGAGACGTTTCAGCTCGGCGCGCATCTCGGTCCTCAGCCGCGCATCAAGGTTTGACAGCGGTTCGTCGAACAGAAACGCCTTGGGGTGGCGCACGATCGCGCGGCCGACGGCCACACGCTGGCGCTGTCCGCCAGAGAGAGCGCGCGGTTTGCGGTCAAGAAGCGTTTCGATGCCAAGGATTTTCGCCGCTTCCATGACACGCTTGTCGATTTCCTCCCGCGGATATTTGCGAAGCTTCAGGCCGAATGCGATGTTCTTGCGCACGGTCATGTGCGGGTACAGCGCATAGTCCTGGAAAACCATGGCGATATCACGGTCCTTGGGAAAGACATTGTTGATTACTTTATCGTCGATTCTGATTATCCCCGACGTTATTTCCTCCAGCCCAGCCAGCATCCGCAGTATCGTGCTCTTGCCGCATCCGCTCGGCCCGACAAGCACCACGAATTCCTTGTCCCTGATTGTAAGGTCGATGGCCTTGACGGCCTGCACGCCGCCGGGAAACGTCTTGGTGACCTTTTCGTAAACGATCTGTGCCATGGGAGGTCCTTTCTAACCTTTAATCGCACCCATCTGGATGCCTTTGACCAGGTATTTCTGGAGAATGATGAACAGTATGATAAGCGGCAGAATGCTCATCACCGATCCGGCCATGAGCAGGTTAATCTGTTTGCCATAGGCACTGTCGAAGAAAAGAAGCCCGACGGGGAGCGTGCGCAGCGCATCGTCCTTCACTAGAATAAGTGGCCAGAAAAAGCTCATGTAATTGCCTAAGAACGTAAAAATGGCCAGCACGATAAGCCCCGGCTGGGTGAGCGGAAGAATAATGTCGGTAAAAACGCGAAACTCATCCGCCCCGTCTATCGTGGCTGCTTCATCAAGACTGCTCGGGATCGTCAGCATGAACTGTCTGAGAAGAAACGTGCCGAATGCGCTGAACGCCGCCGGAATGATCAGACCCGAGTAGGTGTTGTACAAGTTCAACTTCAGCATCAGCCAGAAATTCGGTATCATCAGCACCACGCCCGGAATCATCATTGTGGCCAGGTACATGAGGAAAACCTTGTCGCGGCCGGGCCAGCGAAGCCGCGAAAAGGCGAAGGCGGCCAACGCGCTGGTGCTCACCTGAAGGGTGGTCACCCAGACCGCTATCATGATCGAGTTGAAATAATACCGGCCGAACCTGATCTGCTTGAATACTTCGACATAATTACCAAACACCCACGTCGTGGGCCATATCCCCTTTTCAATATCCAGCACGGTCTTAAAACTGGTGAGTACCTGCCAGATAAACGGCGACATCATAAACAGCGCCAGCATGACGAGAACGATAAAAATGATCAGCAGTCTCACCGGAAAACGCTTTTTATGCACCTGCGCCGCTTCATTTGTCGACATTGCCGCGATTGCCATGCTTGGTTCTCCCGCATTAAAGTTCGGACGAAATGTTCAATTTTGTAATACTAATTTCACAGTGGGGGCATCTCCGTTCACGACCATACCCGTTCCTCAGTCATTCACCATTTTGTTTCCATAGCGCCAATTGATGATCGTCAGCACAAAAATCATCGCAAACATTGTCCATGCGATGGCTGACGCGAGACCGAGTTTGAAATCGGTGAAACCGCGTTCGTACAAATAATAGGCAAGCGTGGTTGTCGAACCCGCAGGCCCTCCCTGCGTCATGACCCGCGCCATGTCAAATCCGCCCTGCAGCCCGCCGATGGTGTGCATGATGACAATAAAAAACGTCGTCGGCGCAAGCTGCGGCCACGTGATGTTCCAGAACGTCTGCCATCCGTTTGCTCCGTCAATCGACGCAGCCTCGTAGAGGTTGCGCGGCACGTTGCTCAACGCCGCCAGATACATGAGCATATTATTCGAGCCTATCGACATGAAGACGCTCATCAACATGATTGCGGGTTTGCTCCATGTCGTATCGACAAGCCATTTCGGCGGTTCGAGCATCACCACGGCGGCCGGCGACGGCCTGACCATATGAGGCAGGCTGGAGATGACATGTCCGATGCCGGCGATGCCTGCTAACAGAAGTGCCACGCCGATACAACTGAATATGACGCCGGCAATACCAATATCCTTGTAGATATATTTCTTAATCATGACAACCGCAAACCACACCATCAGAACCGCGGAAGCGATAATCATGGCCCATCCGGCGGCGTTCCACAGCACCGCCGGCGTGTGCGCCACCGTATTTGAAAGCCCGATGAGCGGGATGCGAAGTCCGCGGTTGATAGGACCGGTCTCGGGGCGATAGAGGGCTTTCCAAAGGATATAGGTGGCCACGCCCGATGTGAGGTACGGAAGGTAGAAGAGAGTGCGGAAGCTGGTCTGGCCAAGATACAAACCGAGAATAATGACCAGTGCCGTCACCACAAGCATGAATATCGCGAATGGGTGCGCACCCGCCATCGCCATGCCGATTATGCCGAGAATAGCGATCACGGCTATCGAGACGGGACCCGTGTGCCTGCGATCACCCCTCAGAGATTCGATGTTCGAATTCAGCGCCAGGGCGGCCAAAAGCGACAGCGCAATATCGAGCGGTATGATGAGCATGAGGTAGACGGTATTATAAAAATATTTGGAAAAATAGCGCCATTCTTCACCGCCCAGGAGTGCGCGGAAATTCTCCAGTCCGACAAACATCACCTTGTTGTTTGAGTAGGCGTTGTGCAGCGTGAGGTTCCAGTCGGTAAAGGCCATGATAAAGCTGAAAACGACCGGTCCGGCGGTGAATACGACAAAACCAAGAAAATTCGGCGCCAGCATTGCCAGCGCGACGAGAAAGGTCCTTCGTTGACGGGAGTTCATTCCGCACTCTCCTTTTCTTTCGCGAGCGCCGCCTCGTAGCGTTTCCGCACGACGGGGTCGCTTTTAACATTACGCTGTATTTCCTCATTGACCAGTTCTGCAAGCCGCCGAAGCATCTGCCCGGCGGAAACACTTTCGGCGCCAAGCAGCCCTATCTGCTCCCACCACAGCGTTCCCACACGATAGGGCGGAATAAACGGGCTCCGCTCGCCCTCAAACGCATATGACATTCCTTTCACCCATACCGGTCGGAAGCGTTATGGTTGCCACGACAGCCAGTAATACCGCTATCGCAAATACGATAATAAAGCCCCCCCTTCATCAGCACCTCTGTTCCAAATCAGGATCAACAGATAAACACAGGATAAATAAAGAAAATAACAATAAAATAATAAAACCGATGGTATTATCAAAGTGAAACACTAGACATCCCCACGCATTGACTCACACGCAGGATTGAAACAGCCTATTTTCAATGACGGGAAACGCCGGCGTACCCGCATAAGCCATTGGCGCATTCCCATTGCCTTCTCATGAAATTTTCCAAGCCCTAAGGTATCAATATACCATTCCGGGTCAATCGAAAGGTTGCGGATTTGAAGCATGCTGGCGCCTGTTTCCACAATCAGAGATTCTAGTGATGCCAATTCTGAAGCACTATCTGTTAACCCTGGAAATATCAAATAGTTAATCGATGCCAACTTTTTGTATCTTCGTGCTGTTTTTATTGATTTCAAAACATCACTAAAACAATACCCCTGCGGCGCATGATACGCAGTATACAACCTTTTCTGTGCTGAATTGATACTCACCCTGATACTATCTAAGCCGGCGGCAAAAAGACGCTCAAGCCTGTCAGGCATACTGCCATTTGTATTCATATGAATCACACCGCGTTTTGTCCGTGATCGTATCATCCGTATCGCCTCTTCCAGAACACCGGCTTCGCAAAGCGGCTCGCCTTCGCACCCCTGGCCAAAACTCACAATGGCGCGGCGTGCGGTTTGAAGATGGGGTACGGCTATCGCGGCGATTTCTTCGGGGGTTGGCGTAAAGCTGAGGCGGTCGTGCGACGCGCAGCAGCCTGAAGTCGAAGGCTGCCGGGAAATGCAGCCGAGACATCGGGAATTGCATTTCGTGCTTACCGGAATACCGCATTCCCATCTGACGAGCGCGAAATTTTTTGCATTCGGACAGTCATAACGCTCTATACAGTTCTCAATTAAATGTCGCACGATACGGTTGCAGGGATATTTTTTTTTCATTTTCCGTGCGGCGCGCCGAACTACGACGGGAGTAAAACTCGATGGCGCATGACGACGGCCGCGATCGACACATGCGCACGCAGCATAAAATTTCCCATCACGCCATCCTGCCGCGGTATAGCAGTAGAGCGGCAGCCGGTTCCCTTGTTCCCTCGGAACGCATGCGCTGGCAAGCACCTGCATATGCCCCGGGGCGACAAATGCCGCAACGGGATGCACGCGCCTGCCGCGATACTGCCCTATTTCGACAAAGCGGCGGCAGGAGAGAGCATAGCCTATCGCGGTGCGTCCAGGCATAACAAACAGGTCGCTTCCTGCAGGCAGCGGCATGATATCGCCGGCGCCAGGTACCATCGGTCGCGCAAGCGACATCCCGGTCATTACAATGCCAGGGATTTCGAAAATATTGCCGTTGTCATCCGCAACAACACAGAAGGGAACATTGTCGGGTGCCATGATATTCATCCTGCCGAAAAACACATAACGGGGATTATGCAGGTCATGCTATTTAATACGCCGATCCGCCTTCACGTCATGGATGGGAATTGCCGGCAAGCTTACGCAGCTGTTTTATCGTCGCGCGAAAATCGCGGGGATATTCAGCCGTGACAGTCATTTCACCGCCCAGAACCGGATGCTTGAACGTAAATGAATACGCGTGAAGTCCGAGCCGGCCAATCAGCGGACGCTCGCCATGTGTATCCCCCTTGTATTTCCGTTTTAACTGCGACAGCAGTATCGGCTTGCCGTCACCATAGAGATTATCCGCGGCCACCGGAATACTAAGCGCGGCGCAGTGCACCCTGATTTGGTGCGTCCTGCCGGTCACCGGCTGCGCCTCTACAAGCGCAAAACGCCCCAGTCGTTCCAGTACTCGAAACCTCGTGACCGCTTCCTTGCCCGCCTGCCTGTCAACCACGGTCAGGTGATTCTGGCCCGCGCAGGTTCGAAGCGGAATATCTGCCGTCATCTCCTCCCAGTGCGGGCACGGTGACACAATCGCATGGTAGCGCTTTTCCACGGTGCGCAAGGTAAACTGCATATTCAGCTCGCGGTGTGCGTAGGCTGAACGGGCGAACAACACCGCGCCGCTGGTGTCTTTATCGATTCGGTGCACCACGAACAACTTTCCGCAGGCGTGCTGAAGAATCGTTCTCAGGTCTTCTTTCTGGTTATCGTAGCGCTGAGGTATGACCGCGAGGCCCGATGGCTTTGCCACCGCCAGGATATGATCATCGACGAAAATGATGGACAAATTCTTTGCTCCTGAAAAAAAGCTTCCGGTCCGCATGCCCCTTTTTATCCCTTCGTGCAGCTATTTTTCCCGTACTTGATAGATGTCTCTATCCTTACGGTTCATTTTCTGACGGTTGGCAAAAAACGTCTGCCCGCCCTTATACGTCTGCATGTTCCGTCCCACCTTCGGCGCCCGCTGGCGGGGATTGTAGCCTGATCCCTGTCGCATATGCATTCCTTTCGTTTAACTAAACCGGCAAAGCCGGAAAAAATTACCGGTAGAGTAGGCGCGGTGGTTAACCGCGCCCCTCGTCAAACCGTACGTGCGGATTTCCCGCATACGGCTTTCCCCTAGATTTCATCAAAAGGCACACGCAGTGAGTCACAATGTCCGATTAAAGATACACCAACCCCACGTTGCCGCTATGTAGGAAGTCAAATCATAGGCTCCTTGCCCGGACGACTACCTGTCTTTCTTCTTTTTCGGCTTCTGCCGACTGGATTGGTAAGCTCCTCAGCAATGTTGATTCGTCGCAAACCCCGACCGGTTATCCCTTGACGGGTTGCTCCTCAGCAGAGCCCCAGCGCGGACCCGGCCTCTAGCCGTAGTTTTCGTCCATGTGCCGCCTTTCTTGATCGGTCTTCACAAATGAATAAAGCGTTTATTCAATCCGCTATTCGTACTCGTGGTACAGGTTACTTTTCGCGTATTTAAGATGGCGCTGATAAACCTCTCAACGTTATGTGATAACAACCAGAGGGACGTCATGCGCCAAGAACGCTTTCTTGTGGAAGTTTGCTTGATTCATTTTTGATAACCGATTCGATAATGTCACTATCTATTCTGAAAGTCGAATGCCCCCCTGCTTCAGGCGTGCTGGCACTCCACCAGTCCGATTTGATACGGCTCACCACTCAGCAATATCGTACGCAATCGCATCGCCAATTTTCTGGCTACCGCCACAATCGCCTTCTTTGCGCTTCCGCAGTGCGACAGGACGGTCCGGTACTTTTCCAACGGCACCGGGTCACATCGTATAGCCACCCATGCGCACTCTATGAGCCAAGCGCGAACCTGTTGATTGCCTTGTTTTGGTTATATGCCCTTTGTGGTCTTGCTCGCCGGTGGAGTGGTCGCTGGGTATCAGACCCAAAAAGGCGGCGAATTCCTCTTTGCGACTGAAACGATGCATGTCCCCCCATTCAAGTGCCAGACGGATCGCCGTAAGAAATCCTATCCCCCCGCAGCAGCTCGACGGCTTTCGTGTAATTGGCCCCTCGACCAAATGGCCAGCAAGCGTTTCAGAAACCAAGGATCGCTGCTGACGCAAGTATCGCACGGAATCCTGCTTCGTACATAACACGAATTTTACACTTCGGAAACTTGTTGCGAAAGTAGTTCACTAAATTCTCGTATTTCGCCGGCATATTTGTTTCGTTGACGACGGGTCTCCCGCTTCGTACGCAGAGTTTCCCTGTCTTGGCCGAATCCTCCAAACCAACGAAAACTTCTTTCCCTTCCAAGATGTAATCACGTATCTTTTTCATAAGGCTGCCTTCCTTTCTTTGTGGCGCTTCAGCGACCACGGTGAATATTTATCCCACGGGTTTCCGTGAGGAGCTTTCAAGAAAGAAGGGAGCCTTTTCCCTCATTTCCGCGCACGTGCTTCGATCATCACCTTCCTAACATAGTAAACCTCTCCGACTCCCATATGCGGCATTGCTCAAGGTTATTGATTCCTTCGCGCAATCCGGTTGGGGCATCCTGCCGCATAGGGTCTCCCAGGTATCTCGACCACTCTTTCGATGCGCCCTCTCCCCTTCCACCCCGAAACGTTCCACGACTGCTTACGCTCGTTTCTTCATCGCGGATAGTAGATTTCATCATCTCTGGCAGACTGTTCACGTTCATACAGCGTAACGAGGCCGATTTGGGTTTACGTCTTTCGACATGAGGGCTCGCATCTTTGAGATTACACGGTTGTCACCCGTGTTTGCCACCATCCTCCGGCGGTGACCGGCCTGCTGCCCGTGTTCGGTTACCCTTGCAAAGGAGGCCGTCTCTACATGCCAAACGAGCAATGAGCATGGACAGGCCCTTTCATCTATCGAGAATGGCCTATTCGACTGGCGCACCAGATGTGCGCAGATGCAGAACATAACCACGGAACACACGGAAAACAGCGCCATGAAATGATTCCGTGATGTATGATTTTCAGAGACATATCTACGCAAAAAACGTATATAAGTCAGATACACACTCTAATTTCAGGAACATAATTCTGTCTCATAAATATAGGCAAGGTGGGTACGTGCATGCATCGGCACCTCTATATTGACTGTTAGATGCTTTCAACCCTTGCCCAATTCCTCTTCGGAACGCAATATTTCGAACATCCTGTCCAGGTGCGTCTCAAGAAGTACGTCGATAAATTCCTGCTTCGGCGCTACAACCGCCACTGAGGCGTTGTATTGCTGCGCAATACGGTAACACCGCGTCAACGCACTGAGTACCGGCGAATATGGATACGAGGGGGGCAGGAAAGAAATGACGATCTTCTTTCCGCCTTTCTTCAATTCTTCCTCAACTTTTTTTGCCAGCTCATCGATCTCGGAATCAGCGATTATTTTTTCGGTGATCCTGAATATCATGTTCTTTCCGCGAACGACCGATTCAACTTCCATAGGATACCTGCTTTCATTCGATATAAAATCTATTCTGATTATACTTGGTTGAGGCTGCTTTTTCAAGCGATTTTCTGTAAATATTGACAAAGAGCCTTCCAATGTATCTTCCATAAAAGAAGCCCGGCAACTTCGCGGAAAACCAGTTGTTGATCCTGCTATTCCGACAGACCGCTGACTACTGACCACTAACGTCGCGGCGTTGGCTTGGAAATGTCTGTTTTTCTGATTTTCCATATACCAATTAATTATTTTATAAAAATCGGTCATATCGGTAGTGCCTTTAACACGCTGATTTTGCGTCAATTCTAACGTCGTAATCGGAAACTCGTCTTCCGCTCTCCCAATCAGAATTACTGTAGTTTTCCTGATAAGGAGGGGATGGTATGGATATCACTGAATACACAAGGTACGGTCACAGGATATTGTGGATTGAAGAGCGTGTTGGCTTAACCAGCGATATATCGGACCTTCGCCGGGCACTCCAAAGTGTTTTTGACGATGGGCACATTCATATCGCAGTGCATTTTTCCGCCGATTCGTTTCTTTCATCGCGGATGCTCGCTCTTATCATCGAAAACGCGGAAAAAGCCAGTGCCCGCGGCGGCTCTTTTACCGTTATTGCGCCGAATACGCAGATTCTTGAAGTGCTGTCGATATTCGACCTGGGATGTACTTTAAGAACGGTGAAGGACGAAAAAGACCTGCTTGCAGTTCCGGTCAAAGGCCGAGGGTAAGGCTTTCAGCGAATTTTTTTCCGAATTCTTCGGCTTGTTTCAGTATCTGCAGTGACGGCCCGCCGGCAAATTCAAACGTATCGATAAGGTGCCATCCAAGGGGTTCGACAATTCTGCGAAGCTCTTTTGCGGCCCCGCCGCCCCAGCCGAAGCTTCCGAACATCGCGGCTCTTTTATTCTTAATGGACTTCTGAACGGCCATGTCAATAACCTGCCGTACCGGCGGAAACAACGTCCCTTCGTAGGTCGGCGCGCCAATGAGCACGCCGGCATTTTCCCACAGCGATGGAAGGATGTAACTGACATGCGTGCGCGCGGCGTCATACATTGCCGTCTTGACTCCTGTGCGCGAAATCCCATGGCTCACTGCGTTCATCACGCTTTCCGTATTGCCGTACATCGACCCGTATATGAGCGTTATAGCCGGCGTGCCGGGCTTGCCGGCAAGTTCACACCATTGGCGATACAGTTCCACGATACGCGACGGGTTCTTGCGCCAAACAAGGCCATGCGATGGGGCAATAATATCGATGGGGACGCCGTCGATCTTGGCAATCGCTTTGAGCACCGCCGTGGTAAATTTCGCGACGATGTTGACAAAGTAGCGAAGTGATTCGCGTTCGTAAAACGCAGGGTCGATGCAGTCGTCGTCGAAAATCATGCCGCGAAAGGCACCGTAGCCGCCGAATCCATCGCATGAAAACAGTATCCGCTCGCTCGCTTCATATGTCATCATCGTTTCAGGCCAGTGGACAAAAGGCGTGTGGACAAATTTCAGCGTGTGCCTTCCGGTCGATATGGTTTCACCGTCGGCGACTTCCCGTATATTTTCCCTGCATTCATAAAATTTATCGAGCAGGGGACGTGCCTTTGGGGTGGTCAGGATAGTGATAGCGGGCGCAATCTTTCTCAGTGTCCGCAAAACACCAGTATGATCCGGTTCCATGTGATTGACGACGACGTAATCGATGTCTGCCAGATCGACAACGCCGGCTATCTGGGTGAAAAACTCGTCGGTTTTTATTCCCTTGGCCAGGTCGATTATCACTTTTGTATCGTCGTTGATAAGGTATGCGTTATACGACACCCCTTCCCGCGATACCGGCCACAACCCCTCGAAAAGATCGGTTGTACGATCGTTGACGCCTACCCAGTAAATGTCTTTGCGGATTTCAACAGCCGGCATTTTTACTACAGCTCCATCGTTGCCATCTGCTTGAGAATCTTATAACGCGACGCGATGATTTTCTGCGCTTGGTCGAGCAGTTCCTTTGAATGCTCAGGCTTCTCGCGCTGCAGAACCTTGTAGCGGTTCTCGCTCAAGACGTAATCGGTGAGGGGAATGGTCGGGTCGGCGCTGTCGATCTGCAGCGGATTTTTACCCTGCAGCGCAAGGTCGGGATTATAGCGGTACAGTGGCCAATGTCCCGACTCGACCGCTTTCTTCTGCTGGTCGTAGCCTTTTGTCATGTTTATACCGTGATTGATACAATGCGAATAGCAGAGGATAAGCGATGGCCCTTTATACGCGCCGGCTTCCACAAACGCTTTGACAACCTGGTTTGGATTCGCGCCCATCGCCACCTTTGCGACGTATACGTAGCCGTAGCTCATGGCCATCATACCCAGGTCCTTTTTAACTGTCGGCTTTCCATTCGCCGCAAAGCGCGCTACCGCGCCCATCGGTGTTGACTTGGATGACTGCCCGCCCGTGTTGGAATAGACTTCGGTGTCCAGCACGAGGATATTAACGTTTTTGCCGGAGGCGATTACGTGATCGAGCCCGCCGTAGCCGATGTCATACGCCCACCCGTCACCGCCAAACGCCCATATCGACTTCTCGGAAAGGTAATCGACGACTTCGAGAAGCCGCGTGCAGTCCGGGTTTGACGAGGCGGCAAGCTTCGGTTTCAGCGCGTCGATGCGGCGCATCTGCTCTGCGATAAGCTCTTCGCTCGACTGATCGGCTGCAAGTATAGCGCCGAGCTGCTCTTTTAATGATGCGTCGCAAGAGCCATCGGCCAGGATTTTATTCCCGATTTCGCGGGCGATTTCGGTCATTTTGTCGACACTGAGACGCATGCCGAACGCCAGCTCTGCCGGGTCTTCGAATAGCGAATTGTTCCATGCCGGACCGCGGCCGTCATCACGCGTGCAGTAGGGTGTGGTCGGCAGGTTGCCGCCGTATATCGACGAGCATCCGGTAGCGTTGCCGATAATCGCCCGATGGCCGTAGAGCTGCGAAACAAGCTTGACATACGCCGTCTCTCCGCATCCTGCGCATGCGCCGCTGAACTCAAACAACGGTCTGATAAGCTGGCTGCCCTTCACCGTCACGCGGCTTATCAGCCTAGGATCGGTATCCGGGATTGTAAGGAAGAATTCCCAGTTCTTCGACTCTGTCTCACGAAGGGGGGTCTGGGGATGCATGGAAATGGCCTGTTTTTCCTTTGCCGGACAATTCTCCACGCAGCACCCGCATCCGGTGCAGTCCTCGGCCGAGACCTGGAGCGTATATTTCAGTCCCTTGAATTCCTTGCCTTTTGCTTCGGTCGATTTGAACGTCGCAGGCGCACCGCCGAGGTGTTTCGGATCGTATACTTTTGGACGTATCACACCGTGCGGGCACACCAGAGAACAGCGGTGGCATTGGATGCAGGTCTCAGGATTCCAGACCGGCATGTTCACCGCGATATTGCGTTTTTCGTATTTTGTCGTACCGACCGGCCATACGCCGTCGGCAGGAATTTTCGATACCGGCAACCTCTCGCCTTCCTGCTTCAGAAGCATTGCCGTGATATCTTTGACGAAATCAGGTGCCGAATCCGGCACAGGTTTTATTTCTTCAATCGGATTGGTAGGTGCGGCAGGATAGTCGACTTTCTCGATGGATTCAAGGGCTTTATCGACGGCGCTGGTGTTCATGGCAACAACCTCCGGTCCTTTTTTGCCGTAGGTTTTTTCAATAGCCTCCTTGATCGCCTGTATTGCCTTTATTTGATCCATGACCGAGGAAATTCTGAAAAATGCAGTTTGCATAATCACGTTGATACGGGCTCCCAGTCCCAGATCTTCCGCAATTTTTATTGCATTGATTACGTAAAATTTGATTTTTTTATCAATAATCTGCTTTTGCACCCGTCCCGGCAGTTTGCTCCATACCGTGTTCTTATCGTATTCCGACGTCAGCAGGAACGTTCCACCTTCGTCGAGGTTCTTCAGCATGTCGTACTTTTCGATAAAAGTGAAATTGTGGCATGCAAGGAAATTCGCGCGTGAAACGAGGTAGGGCCTGCGGATACGGTTTGGTCCGAACCGCAGATGTGATACCGTAATGGTTCCTGCCTTTTTTGAGTCGTAAACGAAATATCCCTGGGCGTAATTGTCGGTCTGCTTTCCGATAATTTTTATGGAGTTCTTGTTCGCGCCAACCGTTCCGTCCGATCCCAATCCGTAAAACAGGGCGCGGAACGTCTGTTCGTCCTCGACGCTGAATGAAGGGTCATAGTCGATATAATTCCCGGTCACGTCATCGGTGATTCCTACTACGAAATGATTTTTTGGCTCCTTTTTTGCCAGTTCGTCCAACACACCCTTAACCATTGCCGGGGTGAATTCAGCCGATCCAAGGCCATAGCGTCCACCCACGATGACAGGGTATGTGGAGAAGGGTGCAATACCATCGTGCATTGCTTCGCCGACCGCAGTTCGCACATCTTCGTACAGCGGCTCGCCCAAGGTGCCGGGTTCCTTGGTACGGTCCAGCACTGCGATGCTTTTTACCGATGCGGGTATCACCTTCATCAGTGAGGCCGTGTTCCACGGACGATACAGGCGTACCTTGACCACACCGACTTTGTAGCCTTTTTTATTAAGGAACTCAACGGTTTCGTGCGCGACCTCGCCGCCGCAGCCCATAATGATAAGTATCCGGTCCGCATCGGGAGCGCCCACGTATTCAAACAGCCCGTATTGACGGCCCGTGATCTTGGCGAACCTGTCCATGCACTTTTGAACGATTTCCGGACACGCCTGATAATATTTATTAACCGTTTCCCGTCCCTGAAAATACACATCGGGGTTCTGTGACGTTCCTCTGACTGTGGGATGATCCGGGGTCATGCGGCGGGCCCGGTGCGCTTGAACGAATGAATCATCGATCATCGCCCGCATGTCTTCCCTGGTCAGTTCTTCGATTTTCTGGATTTCGTGCGATACCCTGAAACCTTCATAAAAGTGCACGAACGGTATTCGCGATTCAAGCGTTGCGGCCTGCACGATAAGGGCAAAATCCATGGCTTCCTGCACGCTTGCCGAAGAAAGCAGTCCAAAGCCCGTCTGCCGCACCGCCATGACATCGCTGTGGTCGCCGAAAATTGACAATGCCTGGCATGCGATGGAGCGCGAGGTAACATGGAAGGCAGTGGGCAGGAGCTCGCCGGCGATTTTATACATGGTAGGTATCATGAGCAACAGCCCCTGCGAAGCCGTAAACGTCGTGGTTAGAGAACCGCTGCACAATGCCCCATGCACAGCCGCCACAGCACCCGCTTCCGATTGAAGCTGGGACACGCTCGGCACGGTTCCCCAAATATTCGTCTCGCCCGCCGCTGATTTTTCATCAGCCATTTCACCGAGCCCTGAAGACGGCGTAATGGGGTAAATAGCAATAACTTCATTCACTGCATGCGCGACATGAACGCATGCCGAATTTCCATCGTGGGGAACCATTTTGCGTGCCATTGGGAGCTCCTTAAAATTATGGATAGTTGCGAAGGATAAAAAGAATAAATGTACAATGAGTCAAAAAAAAATATATCATACTGGGTTGTTCTTCAAGACGATGCTACAATTATGCGTTCTTTTGTTTTTCCGCAAAGATTTTTAAAGATTGAAGTAGCTTGCCGCTTGTCGCACGACAACATATATTTTTGAAATACCTCTAAAACCAAGAACATTCCCAGCCTCACACAGAGGAGATGTCTCACAGTGAATGAACGCAATGAACCGGCCATATTGCCGGGCGGCGCTCGATGGGCGGAATTTCCCGCCGTAATGTGGCGTGGTATCGGCATGGGGATCGCCGAAGTTATTCCAGGTGTATCAGGCGGCACGATCGCACTCATTACCGGCATCCTTGATCGCTTAATAGCGGCTCTCCATTCTTTTAATGCAGAAGCTGTGCGAAATCTCCTGCATCTACGCTTCGGTCAATTTTTCTCGCTTGTGCATTGGCGTTTTCTTGTCATGCTTTTCACCGGTCAGGTGTTAGGAATACTGTTATGCACGAAAGTAATCAAATTGCCGTACCTTTTACGGGAATACCCCGAACCGATGCTGGGGTTATTTTTCGGGCTGATACTGGCGAGTACAGTGCTTTTAGCCCGTGATGCGGGCGTGCCTAGATGGCGCGGGATACTATCGTATTCGGCAGGCGGTCTGATCGGATTGATTGCCGTTGTTGGATTGGGGGCTGAGACGCCCGAGGAGCCATGGTTTATCTTCGTTTGCGGTGCGGCAGCAATCTGCGCATGGATATTGCCGGGGATATCCGGTTCGTTCGTGCTGTTGCTGCTTCACAAGTATGATTATATCTGGGAAGCGGTTACGTTCGGCAACGGCGTGGGTTTTTTTCATAACGTTTTTACGGTAATAGTGCCTTTTGGCGCCGGTGCTCTTGTCGGATTAATGCTGTTTTCACATTTTCTTGCGTGGATTTTAAATCACTGGCGTCCCCTGACCATGATGGCGATGACCGGCATGCTCTTCATGTCCCTCTGGGCGATATTCCCTTTTCAGCACGCCACATACAAAGTGGTTGCAAGCGGAAAAGAAAAACTCATCCGCACAAGCCCCTATCTACCGTCGGTCGATATGCTCGGTTCAATGCGTGGAATTCTCGCCGTGCTTTTAGCTGCTGCCGGGTTTTCTGCCGTGCTGTGGCTCGATTCACGGGCACAGAGAAGGGTGCCGCCAAAGGGCGATAAAAAATCATCGTCACGCTGATTCTCCCAGCGGGGAAAACTGTTTTGAGCGGTGAGGGGGGGGCTCTTTCGGGTTTAATTTTTCCACCCGCCGTCGCCTACCAGCGGCACGAACACAACGTCGCATGCCGCAGTTTTTTTCAACACTCCCTGCTGCATGCTGTACACTTCCAGCTGCTGGACGTCACGCCCACCAATTGGAATCACCATCCTGCCGCCATCGGCAAGCTGTTCCGCAAGCATATCGGGCACGGCAGGGGCGCCTGCAGTGACGATGATTTTATCAAAGGGCGCATGCTGGGGCCACCCCCGCGATCCGTCGCCGATTTTGAACACTATGTTTTCATAGCCCATGGTGCGCAGCCGTTTTCGCGCGATTTCACCAAGTTCGCGGTGGCGTTCAATTGTATACACGCGGGTGGAGAATTGCGCGAGAATCGCTGCCTGGAAACCAGAACCGGTGCCTATCTCAAGAATTTTTTCGTTGGCTTTTTTGTCTTTGAGCTGGAGCAGCTGGGTCATGAGTGCGACAATAGAGGGTTGGGAGATTGTCTGGCCCATGCCGATGGGCAGCGCATTGTCGTCGTATGCCTGCGCATACATCGCACCGTCGACAAACAGGTGGCGCGGCACGATTTTAAATGCCTCCAGCACCCGATTATCGCTGATGCCTTTGTCGCGCAATATTCGAATCAGCCGATCACGCGCTATTTCCGGCTTGATATGTCTCGATATCATGGCGTTTTCCGCTCAACAGCATGCGGACCTGTGCGCCGCAATTCACGCGAGATACTCACCACCGCTTTAACCCAGCGGATGGTGTCGTAAAAGTGTGAGATATGGCTCCGATCACTACAATATAATGTCTGCACGCGGATAAATGAGACGGGGAAGCCGGCGTGACATGCCCTGAGAATTATCTCCGATTCCATTTCAAAACGGTTGTGCGTGACGGGGAGCGCCGAAATAAGCCGGGCCGAATACATCCTGAACCCGCATTGACTGTCAATAATTTTCTGTCTTGTCAACATCGAAAGAATGGCTGATGTCAGGGTATTGGAGATGATACGCGCGAGCGGCATGTGTCCCGGCAGCATGCTTCGTGCCCCGATGATGAGCCCTGGAGAAGGGCGGCGGCATGATTCATCAATAAAGTGCTCCAGGTCCCCGACAGCATGCTGCCCGTCGGCGTCCATCGTGATTACCCATGCCATTCTCCGCTCGATCGCTCTGGCAAAACCGGTTTTCAGGGCCGCGCCCTTGCCCTGATTGACGGCATGGGGAATACAGGCAACATCGAATCTTTTACAGATCTCTCCGGTACCATCCTCCGAGGCGTCATCGACCACGCATACATGCGTGGGCGGAGCCACGGTAAGCAATGACGGAAGGAATCGTTCAAGCCGGTCGGCGGATTTATACGATGGTATGACGATGTATACTGCGGATGGCCAGGTCTGAGGGGAAAGGCTCATGCGTTGTATAACGGGTTTGTAAAAAAGATATACAGCAAAAAAGATGATAATCGTACTGCGCAGAAAAGATATGGTCGGGGTGATAGGATTTGAACCTACGACCACCTGAACCCCATTCATTTGCGCGGCTTTCGCTCTGCCATATTTTTCAACCGGTTACCACTCATTTTAACCTAAATTCCGCAGTTGGATGCGGCGCTACGGCCGCAATCTGTTGAGCGCTCTGGCGCTTCAGGCGGCTTGGACATATCACTCGGTGGATATGCCCTGCGCCGCCATCACGCCAGTTTCCAAGCACGTATTCGCATCCATCCCAACTGCGGAATTTAGGTTTAAAATATATTCGGGAAATAAGGGCGTATTCCCGGTCTTCAACACGTGAATAACACCCTTATTTACGTTGCCGGCGTCGTTCCCGCTTATTTTTCAAACAAGCGGGAATACGCCCGCAATAGAAAAGGGCACCATTTTTTCAAAAAGTGCCCTTTTTCGCTCAAAAACGCGGAAAATTGGCTGATTTTAATGGGGTGGCTGACGGGACTCGAACCCGCAACAACTGGAACCACAATCCAGCCGTATAGCTGAAATTTCGCTAATTTCGCCATTTTTTCACCCAATTTTCTGTAATTGGCCGAAATTTGGCCGTTTCACCACGCCGATCAGGTTCCGCATCTCCCCTATCCGGTATCGCCTGAATATGCTTTCAGTCCGATGACCCGAACATTGCCGGACGTGCATTGGATCGCACCCCTCAAGCTCACACTTGCGGGTGACAAAGCCCCGGCGCGTGTCCCGCGCCCAGCCCGCCGTATCACCGTATAGCGCCTTCAGCTTGCCGATATGCCTGTCCCAATGCCGCCAGCGCTCCCCGTCCTCATTCCTGAATACATATCCTTGCCGATATCCCAATCGCGATATTTCAGCCCAAAGCCGATCCGATATGGGAACCGGTTGCGGTTCGTCGGTCTTTGTTATCGCCCCCGGCACCATGAATACCCGGCAGACTTCGCCGTCGATTACAAGTTCCGTTATCATCTCCCATGTGTATTGGCTCACCTCTAACGGCCTTCTGCCCGTTTCCCACAATGCCAGATAAAACAGTGCAAACCTCGGAGACGGCGCGATCCGGAACCCCGGCATGTGCTTGTTTGGCTTGCGCCCATTCCAGCGAACCCCATCGCGGAGCGTCGCATAGTTCCGCTCGAACCGCTCAGGCGTTAAAAGAAACGTCCGAATCTTCGCGCCGCTCATTTTTTGCATACCCACAGTCGGATCGAAACTCAACCGATACGCAGGGTTGCTTTCACTGTTCGCATAGGAATACACCCGGCAGAGATACGCAAACCGGTTATTTATCGTGTTCACCGCCACGCCGTTTTGTCTCATATCATTGCGCCAACGCTCTATGTCCTCCCTGAATATTTCCTTCGCATATCGACGGCCAAACGCTTTCAGGGAGTGCATGAGATGGTATCGCTCATTGTTGCCAGACTTCTGATATTTGAGATGGTTCACCCAGTATCTCCCGACAATCCGCCAATATTTCGGATTGTATGTTTTAGGTTCTTTCTCCGGCTTTTTTATGTCAAAGAACGCGCCTTCGACCGCCATTGTCCGCAATTTCGCAAGCGCTTTTTCGCCCTCGGCAATACAGCGCTTTTTGTCGGCAGGGCTGCCCGTCGTATGTATCCCCAACGGATAGCGTTCAGGCCTCCCCGAGATCGGATAACGGCAGTATAGCGACTTGCCGCGCCAAAACAGGTATTTCATATCGCCCCCGTATGGCGCGCATTATCCATTGATGAATTTACCATTATTACACGTCTTTTGCAAATATGTGCCCTTTTGCTCAATACATTCTTTCAGCCGAGACATGTTGAATCGTCCCCTGCCTAAATAAATCCCACGAGCAAAAACCTTCTTACAACACATCTTGTAAACAGTCTTTCGAGACAACTTAAGATAATCCGCAACCTCTTGATATGTGCCGATAGCAGGTAGCGTTATTTCCATTTTTCCAAGCCCCCTCAATAAAATCAGCCGGAAGCGGTCGGCAACCAAAAAAGATGGCGGGTATGCCCCCGCGCCGCCTCCTGCGCGCGCGTTAGCCGGGTGTGTTGCCTATTGGGGTTTTTCATCCTCCCGCTTGCCCCCTTGCCGCGTTGCCGCTTTGCCGAAATGCGACGAAAGGGTATATAC
>Ga0129299_1000304_pt1 | contig 30550 bp, 24 predicted proteins | sample ConPoolayeCmetaG_FD_94477 | JGI IMG/M metagenome (GOLD analysis project Ga0129299, IMG submission 94477) | Hot spring microbial mat communities from California, USA to study Microbial Dark Matter (Phase II) - Cone Pool mat layer C metaG ...
ACCACAAGATTAAACGCCGGGTCCACGGCCACGGCCATGCCGCGGACGAGGATGGAAAAAGGGTCGAAATAGCCCACCAGCGGCAGACCAAACAACGCGCCTGTCAAGATGAGGCCCAGCAGCACGTATTTGACCGGCCGATAGCGGCCGCCGGAGCCGGCGGGCCGCGGCGGAATGATGCGATGAGCCAGATCGAGCAACGTGCCCAACGGACAGACCCAACCGCAAAAGAAACGCCCCAACAACATGGTCAGCACAATGACGGCTACAGCCGGCAGGAGGACGGCCAGAAAGGCTTTGGCCGCCAACATGGCCGATGCGGCCACCAGTGGGTCCCAGCGAAAGAACAAATTCACTGCGTAAGGGATCTCATCGCTGCCCGAATAGTCGGTTTTGCGAAAAAGAAACAGGAAGAGGAACAGGAAGGCCGCTTGCACGGCCTTCCGCCAGAAGGTTACAGGGATTCTCAGTTTCACTTGCATGGGCCTATCGCGCGTCCTAAACCGTCTCGAGTTTGTTATAGACGATTTGCACTTTGCTCAAGTCCATTTCGCCCAGCCCCAGCTCATAGCCCGCGCGGGTGGACTCGATGTCCCACGGCTGCAACCCGAAAAGCGTGGTCGCGTAAGCATCCGCCGCGACCGGATCGGCCGAGGCGATGAGGGTGTTCAACACCAGGACATCATTGAGGTTGCCGCCAGATGGCCCGTTGCGCAACAAGATGCGCGTCGCATCTATCACGTTGAGGTGCAGCTTAAGGGCCAGATTGATGTCGGCGATGCGCTGCCCCAAAGCGGCATGGATCTCGCCGCGATTGCCGCCGATGATGCCCATGGTGTTCTTAAGCGCCAGAGTCAGGCCAGAGCTTCCGTGATGCTTGGCTACTGGCACATTAATGTAGCAATCGGCCTCCAGGGCGTCCTTATAGAAGGTGAACGACTTGAGCGAGCGGCCCTGGTCCAGAGCGACCGGGACGAACTTGCGGTCGTCTATGAACTCGCAGCGAGCACGGCCATCGCCCAGCGACTCGACGGCAGCCTGGATGCCGCTGTTGGCGTAACAGCGGCGCGGCTCATTGCAGGTTCGGTCGAAAACGAGCACCTGGCTGGCTCCGGCGTCCAGGGCCAGCTTGACCAAACCTTTCACCACGTCGGGGTGGGTATTCGCCGCCTGCTCTGGCGTCCTGTCCCAGCCGATGTTGGGCTTGACCACCACCCGATGGCCTGGTTTGACGAACGCTTCGATGCCGCCCAGCGGGGCGAGAACCGCCGCCACCAGGGCCATATAATCCGCGCCTTCTGCGACAGACAGAACAGGGGCCGCCTGGGCCTGCTCCTCCGCCAGAACGGCCGAAACGGAACGCCAGGGTGAGGTAGACAAAGCCCAACCAGCCCCCAGTATGCCTAAACTCTTCAGGAATTGACGCCTATTCATCGTGTGACCTCCTACATGGTCTGGTTCTATCGGCGGACATGTTACCATATTGCGTCCAATATGCAAAATGGAGAATAGCGGTTGTATGCAAAGCATTATTGCCAGGAAATCGCCAGATTGTGCTTTTTGGACATAGCCGCCGATATACGTTACAATATCAGTGGTTAGGAAACCGCCTGTAAACGCTGGAGGGCGAAACGGTGCATGTTCAGCGTCGCGTTCGACATCTGCCATGGCTGTTGATTTTGATCATCTGGATAGCGGCCGGGTGTCAGCCTGTATCTACCTATCCTTACGTGAGTCTGGCCGAGCCGCCCCCGTACTTCACTCCGACCGCGGCGCCCCAAACGAGTCAGCCGATTCTGCGAGTGGCGATTGCGGCGGTCATATCACCGCGGGGTACCGTTGAAGGTTACACGCCACTACTTGATTATTTGGCGCAACATACAGGGCGGTCAGTCAGACTGATCCAACGCAAGACCTACGCCGAGGTGAACGACCTGGTGCGCGATGGCGGCGTAGACTTGGCCTTCATTTGCACCGGCGCTTACGTTCAGGGCCGCCGCGAATTCGCCATGGACCTGCTCGCTGTGCCTCAGGTGGACGGCCAGACCGTTTACTATTCTTACATTATTGTCCCCGCTGATAGCCCAGCTCGCCGTTTGATTGACCTGCGAGACAAAGTGTTTGCGTTCACCGACCCGATGTCAAATACGGGCCGGCTGATGCCGATTTATCTGCTATGGCAAATCGGCGAAACGCCTCAAAAGTTCTTCCGGCGCACGATCTACACTTTCAGCCACGATAACTCCATCCAGGCGGTGGCTAAAGGTCTGGTAGACGGAGCAGCGGTGGATAGCCTGGTGTATCACTATGCTTTGAGCCGCGAACCATCGCTCGCTGAACGGACACGGGTGATTGCCCAATCAGACCCATGCGGAATGCCGCCGGTCATAACGCCCGCTCAATTGGATGCCGAACTAAAGGCCGAACTGCGAGACATTTTGTTGACCATGCATCTTGACCCAACGGGGAAAAATGTCCTCAATCGCCTGCTGATAGACCGCTTCGTGCCTGTTGATGAACGGGCCTATGACTCGGTGCATGAAGCATTGGTGCAGATAGGAGACCTGCTGTGAGCCAATGGGCAGCGGTGTGGTTGAGACGAATATGGGGAACCATCGGCGCGGTCAGTGTCCGCACGAAGATCATGGGCATCGTTCTGACCCTGGTCATTTTGTTGGGGGCAGGAGTGACGGTACAGGTACGCGCCACGATGGCGCATGTCCTGGGTCGGGAACTGGAACAGCGTGGCATATCGGTCACCCGTGACCTGGCGGCCCGCAGCACCGACTTCGTTTTGACCAATAATGTCTATGCTCTATATGAATTGCTGCGCGACACGGCCGACAACAACGAAGACCTGCGTTATGCGTTTGTGTTGGATGCCGAGGGACAAGTGTTGGCCCATACGTTCAAGCAGGGGGTGCCACACGGGCTGTTGACAATCAATCCGGTGCGTTCTGATGAACGGTCTCGTCTCCAAGTTCTCAACACAGAGGAAGGGCTCATTCATGACGTAGCCGTGCCTATCTTTCAGGGAAGAGCGGGCACGGCCAGGGCGGGTTTCTCCGAACAGCGACTTCAGACGCTCTTGGCTGTGACCACCCGGCAACTGCTCCTGATGACCCTGTTGGTTTCGTTGATAGGCGTCCTGGGTGGCTATTTGTTGGCCTGGATACTGACACGGCCCGTGCAAACCCTGGTAGAGGTCACCCGCGCCGTTGCTCAGGGCGACTTGAGCCGCCGCGCGCCTCGCTGGGCCAACGATGAAATAGGCGATTTGGGAAGCGCGTTCAACGCCATGGTGGAGGCGCTGAGCCAGGCTCGGGCGGAGAGCCTCCGCCTGTGGGAAGAACTGAAAAGACGGGATGCCATGCGCGGCCAACTGCTGGAACAGGCCATGACTGCGCAGGAAGAGGAACGCAAACGCATCGCCCGCGAACTGCACGACCAGACCGGTCAATCGCTCACTTCCCTCCTCGTAGGGCTGCGCACCTTGGAGAGCGACCCCAATCCAGCTCATTTGCAGGACCTGAAAGCCATCGTAGCCGACACATTGGAGGGCGTGCGAAACCTGGCCCTCGAGCTGCGTCCCAGCGTCTTGGACGACCTTGGACTCGTGCCAGCCTTAGAGCGATATGTCCGCACATACAGCAGCCGTTACAATCTGCCGGTAGACTTTCAAACCGTAGGACTAAACGGCAGGTTACGGTGCCCCCCGGCCGCCGAGACAGCCCTGTATCGTATTGTACAGGAGGCATTGACTAACGTCGCACGCCACGCCCAGGCGCAACAGGTCAGTGTGTTGCTGGAAAAACGGGGCGCAGCGCTGGTAGTAATCGTCGAAGACGATGGCGTTGGCTTCGATGCCGGTCAGCTTATGACCGGCCCCGTAAATGAACATTGGCTGGGTTTGCACGGGATGCGCGAACGGGCGGAGTTGGTCGGTGGAACGTTGACCATTGAGTCTACTCCCGACGTGGGCACAACAGTGTTTATTGAAGTGCCGATTGCGGAATGGGCGAGTAGAGATGAAAAGTAACGAGCCGATCCGAGTATTGATCGTTGACGATCACGCCGTGTTGCGTGCCGGCCTGCGTCTGCTGTTGGATTCCCAACCCGACCTGACAGTCGTGGGGGAGGCTGACTCTGCCGAGCAGGCTTTGGCCCTGGACGGCCAGCTACAGCCCGACGTGGTGTTGATGGACCTGACGCTGCCTGCCCGTCGTGCTACCGGCCCGCTTTGCCAGGCGAAGCAGGCAGAGACCGGGCTGGCTGGATTGGACGCCGTCCGGTGCATCAAAGCCAATCGGCCTGAGGCGCGGGTGTTGGTCTTGACCATGCACGATGATGAACAATACCTGCGCGCTGTGCTTGAAGCAGGCGGCAATGGTTATGTGCTCAAACATGCGGCCGACACCGAACTGCTGTCGGCCATTCGGGCTGTGTATCAGGGCGGCACGTACCTGCATCCCGCTCATACGAAGGTTCTTCTAGAGGGCATGTTGGAACGGGGCAGACAGACAACCCAGCCTGCTGGCACACAACCGCTCAGCGCGCGCGAAGAAGAGGTGCTGCGCCTGATCGCTTTGGGCTACACCAACGCGCAGGTTGCTCAGCAACTCTTCCTGTCAGTAAAGACCGTGGAAACGTATCGTGCCCGCGGCATGGTGAAACTGGGTCTGACGAGCCGTGCGGCCCTGGTGCGGTATGCTCAGGAACAAGGATGGTTAAGCTGAAATGGTCAGGTTTTGCCTGACACGATACAGTTTTTGCCCGACACAGGTCGCCTCTTTTTGAGTACTTTCCCCGCTAGACGTTCACCTCAGAGCCTGATATGATAATAGGGTAAACTGAGTCTATCCGCATGATGCACACTGCCCGGTCTTCCTCAAAATCGGGCGGGGCGACTTTGCTCTATTTTTCATCATTCCTGTAAAGGGAGGGGGAAGCAGCCGTGACAGAAAACTTGCTTTTGCGAATGCAAAATGACTTGAAACGAACGTTGCAAAAGCCGATAGAGGAGCGGCATTGGGGCATGGTGATTGACCTCAAGAAATGTGTTGGATGCAACGCCTGCACCATAGCCTGCAAGGCCGAGAACAAAACGCCACCCGGCGTTACCTATCACGTGGTGATCGAGGAAGAGATAGGCCGCTATCCCAATGTTACCCGTCGCTTTTTGCCTCGTCCCTGTTTGCAATGCCAACATCCTCCTTGTGTTCGGGTTTGTCCGGTGAATGCCACGTACAAACGTGCCGACGGCGTAGTCGTGGTGGATTATGAAGCCTGCATCGGCTGTCGTTATTGCCTGGTCGCCTGCCCTTACGGCGCCCGATCATCCGATTTGGGCGAGTTCTACACCGTTGGCAAAACGCCCACGGTGGCCGAGTATGACCTGACGCCCAGCTTCGATTACGGCAGAGAATGGAAACGCAGCCCCGACCACCGTGGCGCATCGCCGATGGGCAACGCCCGCAAGTGCCATTTCTGCCTGCATCGCCTGGAGAGAGGTATGTTGCCAGCATGTATCACCACCTGTATCGGGGGGGCGCGCTACTTCGGCGATTTGAATGACGGCGATAGCCTGGTCGCCAAACAAGCTGCCTCACCGCACGTCATGCGCCTCAAAGAAGAGTTGGGCACAGAACCCAGCGTCTACTACTTGCTGTAAGGAGGAAAACCGATGAGAAAACTGGTGATTTTCATCCTGGTTGTGGGGTTGGTCACTTTGGCCGTCGGCTCTTTTGGGCTGTTTGAACGCCTGACCACTGGTTTGGTAAAAGTCGGCTGGGGGTCGCCCATCCCGTGGGCGCTGTGGGTAGTATTCTACATTTACTTTATCGGCCTTTCGGCCGGTTCTTTTCTCGTCTCCTCGCTGATCTACGTGTTCGGTTTTAAGAAGTTTGAAGCAGTAGGCCGCCTGTCTATCTTCACTGCCCTGGTGTCGCTGCTTACCGCCATGGTCTTCATCGTCGTTGACCTGGGACACATGGAGCGAGCCTTCTTCATTTTCATTCGGCCAAGCTTCACATCTCCGTTGGCCTGGATCGTTTGGCTCTATACCGCCTACTTTTTCCTGCTTTTAACTGAAGCCTGGTTTCTTATGCGGCAGGATTTCGCCCGGCTGAGCCGGACCGGGGGGCTATCAGGTCGGCTGTATCGTCTCCTGGCTTTGGGCACTAAAGAAGGCGGCGAGGAGGCACGGAACCAGGATATGAAGGTCGTTAAAGTCTTGGGAGCTATCGGTGTGCCATTAGCCATCGCCTTTCATGGCGGAACGGGGACTGTCTTTGCGGTGAGCGTGGCGCGCGCCTATTGGTACTCTGGCCTGTTCCCCCTCATGTTCCTTGTATCGGCTCTCGCCTCTGGTGGGGCACTGCTCACCGCCCTGGCGGCGTTCATCTTGCCCAACGGTTATCGCCTGCACCGCGATTTGGTCATTGGGCTGGGGCAACTGTTGATCATCTTTCTCGGTATTGATATGCTCATGGAGATCGCCGAGATCCTGGTCAGCCTATATGGCATCGCGCCGGCCCATTTCATCCCCATCCACGATCAGCTTTTCGGCCCGAATTGGTACATCTTTTGGTTCCTCGGCGTCGGTTGCGCCTTGATCTTGCCCTTGCTGATCCTGCTCACCATCGGCCGTAAGAGCGCGGTGTGGACTGGACTGGCCGGTTTGATTTCGGCCATTGGATTTGTCGGCGTGCGCTGGAACATCGTCCTGCCGGGCTTCGCTGTAGAGGAGCTGCCAGGCATCGGTCGCTCTTTCTTTGAGCCTCATTGGACTTACGGCCTTTATGTCCCCAGCGCCATGGAATGGCGTGTCAGTCTGTTTGCTATCGGCCTGGCCCTGACTGTCTTTGCTCTGGGCAACCTCTTGCTGCCGTTGGAATCTGCCAGAAGACATGAAATCTGAACTTTCTCAGGCGTCAGGCTATTCGCGCCGCGCATCACATCAGGAGGTAAAGACAATGAAACTCACCCGACGCGATTTCTTGAAGACAACCGCTTTCTTGGGAGGCACGACCCTCTTTGCTGAGGCCATCCTGCCAGTGCTCCGTGTCCACAATCATCTGATCCGGGCCGATTCTTTGCAGCAAAACGTCTATCCCTTCGATCAGCCCGAGCGACAGATTTATTCGACGTGTTTGCAATGCAACACCGGCTGTGGCATCAAAGTGAAAATCCAAGACGGTGTGGCGGTCAAGATTGACGGTAGTCCCTATAGTCCCATGTCTATGTGGCCGCAGGTAGCTTATGCTACTTCGCCTCAGGAGATGGCGACGACCGAAGGCTGGATCTGCCCTAAGGGCCAGGCCGGCATTCAGACCGTATACGACCCATATCGCATCCGCCGTGTGCTCAAACGCGCCGGCCCACGCGGCAGCGGCCAGTGGGTCAGCATTCCGTTCAGCCAGGCGTTGGATGAGATAGTCAACGGCGGCAACCTGTTCGGGGAAGGCAATGTGGAAGGATTGAAAGACCTCTATGCATTGCGCGACCCGAAAGTCGCCAAAGAGATGGCTGCCGATGTCGAGGCCATCGGCAAAGAGAAAGATAAAGAGAAACGCAAGGCGTTGGTAGAACAGTTCAAAAGCAAGCACGCCGCCTATTTGGATGCCCTGATTGACCCCGACCATCCCGACCTGGGGCCCAAGAACAACCAGTTCTGTTTCATTTGGGGGCGGCTCAAAGATGGACGGGGCGACCTGATCAAACGCTTCACCCACGATGCCTTCGGCTCAGTCAATGCCCACGGTCACACCACGGTGTGTCAGGGCAGCCTGTATTTTACTGGCAAAGCGATGAGCGAGCAGTTCGTCGAGGGCAAGTTCACTGGCGGCGACAAATTCTACTGGCAAACCGACCTGGCCAACGCCGAATTCGTGATATTCGTGGGCGCGTCGCCCTTTGAAGGCAATTACGGCCCACCGCTGCGGGCTGGGAAGATCACCGAGGGGCTGGTGTCAGGTCGGCTGCGCTACGTTGTGGTGGACCCACGCCTCTCCAAAACGGCAGCCAAGGCTTGGAAATGGCTGCCGGCCATCCCCGGCACAGAAGGCGCCCTGGCCCTGGCCGTAATCCGTCAGGTGATGGAGATGGAGGGGTATAACAAGGGTTATCTGATGAACGCCAACAAGGCGGCCGCCGACCAAACCGGAGAGCCGACCTATTGCAACGCGACCTGGCTGGTCAAATTGGACGACAAGGGGCAGCCGGGCAAATTCCTGCGTGGTTCTGACCTCGGCCTGGAGCCTGAAATGCGAGACAAGGCGGATGGCTCAGGCCAATGGAGTTTCGACCCCTTTGTGGTTCTTAGCGATGGTCAGCCGGTGACCTTCGATCCCAACGATGTCACCACTCCAGTGCAGGGCGATTTGCTGGTAGACGCCGAAGTAGATGGTCAGGCTGGGAAGATTCGCGTGAAAAGCGCGCTCCAGTTGCTTTATGACTCGGCCAACGAACACAGCCTGGAAGAATGGGCGGCCATCTGCGGCGTTCCTGCCAGCGATATACAGGCCATCGCTGTTGAATGGGTCCGTTTCGGACGCAAGGCATCTGCCGACGTGCACCGCGGCGCCAGCCAACACACGAATGGCTACTACAATGTCCAGGCGTGGTACAATTTGAACCTCCTGGCCGGCAACTTCGACTACGCGGGTGGCATGGTCAAAGCCAGTGCGTATGACCAGGCCGGTGGCAAAGATGGGCAGCCCTTCCCTATCAGCAAAATGCACCCCAACAAGCTGACCAGGTTTGGCGTCACCATCATCCGCAGCAGCAAATACCAGGATTCTACGCTCTACGACCGCGACGGCTACCCCGCCAAACGCCCGTGGTATCCGCTTTCTTCCGACATCTACCAGGAACTCATTCCATCTATCGGCGATGCTTATCCGTATCCGGTCAAAGCGGTCATCCTGTACATGGGCTCGCCAGTCTATGCCCTGCCTGCCGGCCATACAAACATCGAAATCCTAAAAGATCCAAAGAAGTTGCCGCTGTTCATCTGCTCCGACATTACCATCGGAGAAACCAGCATGTACGCGGACTACATCTTCCCCGACCTGTCCTATCTGGAGCGTTGGGAGTTCCACAAATCGCATCCCTCGGTCATTGTCAAAAACGCGCCGGTGAGGCAGCCTGCCATCGCGCCCTTGACCGAAACCGTCGAAGTATTCGGCGTACCGCAGCCGGCCAGTTTAGAAGCTCTGCTGCTGGGCCTGGCCGAAAGATTGGGACTCTCCGGCTTTGGACCAAACGGCTTTGGCGAAGGCCAACCGTTTGTGCGAGGCGAGGACCTATATCTCAAGGAGGTAGCGAATCTGGCTTTCGGTGACAAAAAGCCCGACCCTGAGAAGGGCGAGAAGGGAGAGATTGTGCCCGACGCTGACGATGAAGAGGTTCGCCTGTTTCTGGAAGCCCGGAAACATCTGCCGAACACGGTTTTCGACCCGGCGGCCTGGCAGGCGGCTGTCGGCGAGGTCTGGTGGCGGAAAGTCATCTATGTCCTCAACCGCGGTGGCCGTTTCCAGGACTGGGACAAGGCAGCTAAGGGCAAATTGGTCAGCAATAAATATGGCAAGTGCATTAATATGTACTGCGAGAAGACGTATGAAGTGAAGGACTCCATGACCGGCCAGCACTGGTCGGGGGTGTCCCGTTACTTCCCCGCGCCCACTGACTCGATGGGCAACCTGCTGGCCGATGAACAAGACGGCTATGACCTGAGTCTGATCACCTATCGCGAAATCGTTCAGACAAAGAGCCGCACGAGCGGCAACTATTGGTTGCAGGCCATACTGCCAGAGAACTCGGTCCTGATGAACCGCTTAGATGCCCTGCAACGCGGCTTGCGGGACGGCGATCAGGTGCGGCTTATCTCGGCGACTAACCCTGATGGGATTTGGGACTTAGGCAACGGCGTCAAGTGGCCCATGATCGGCAAAGTGCGGGTGGTCGAGGGCATCCGGCCCGGCGTGGTCGGCTTTTCGCTGGGCCATGGCCATTGGGCCTATGGCGGCACAGATGTGACGGTGGATGGCCTGACCATCAAAGGCGACCCTCGTCGCATCACCGGTTTACATGGAAACGCAGCCATGCGCACCGACCCGTACAATCCCAACACCTGCCTGCGCGACCTGGTAGGTGGCAGCGCGGTATTCTATGACACGAAGGTCAAAGTCGTCAAAGTCTGATTGAAAGTTTATCGCAGGGGTTATGAAATATGCGCGATTTAAGCACGCTACTGAGCGAGGCGGCGGCCGCCCATGGCCATATATGCCCAGGACAGGTCCTCGGCGTGCGCATGGCTATGGTTGGCTGCCAGAGATTAGGGATAGAAGAGCCGCGCAAGACGAAACGGCTGCTGGTCTATGTGGAGATAGACCGCTGCGCGGCCGATGCCATCGCTGCAGTTACCGGTTGCAAACTGGGCAAACGCACGCTAAAATATGTAGACTATGGCAAATTGGCGGCGACCTTTGTGGACACACTGACCGGCCGCGCTGTACGGGTCGCGGCTTTAGATGCGGCGAGAGACCGGGCAGCTATATATGCACCGAACTTGAACGGCGACCGCTATGCCATTCAGACGGCTGCGTACCAGGTGATGCCCGAACACGAATTGTTCACAGTACAGGAGGTGCGTTTGACAGTTCCAGCACAAGACATGCCCGGCCCGCCCGTCAGCCGGGTGTGTTGCGCCCGCTGCGGCGAAACCATCAACGACGGGCGTGAGGTGCGCCATGATGGTCTGATTCTATGCCGCGCCTGTGCAAGCGGAGCGTATTATGTATTGCTCTGAGGCCACCCGCTTCCGCCTGGACCTGGCCGAAATTTCCGGCGCATTTGGCGATTTGGCCGTGCTGGCGCCGATACTGACGGCGTTGATCACCGTAAACCACCTGAACCCCACCGGAGTGTTTTTGATTGTGGGGCTGGCCTACGTGGTCAATGGCCTGTATTACCGTCTGCCCATACCGGTGCAGCCGCTGAAAGCGGTCTCGGCGACGGCGATCGCGCTGGGGCTTTCGGGCCAGGTGGTGTCTGCTGCGGGCCTGGTGATGGGTGTGGTATTGCTGTTTCTGGCCGCCACCCGCTTGATCGAGCCGCTGGGCCGCTGTTTCACCCGTCCTGTCGTTCGCGGCATCCAGTTAGGTCTGGGGCTGTTGCTGCTGAAGAGCGCGTGGCAAATGGTCAGTGGGCCACACCTGTTCCCCGGCGGGGAGACGCGGCTACTGTTGGCAGACTGGCCATTGCAATATGCTCTGATTGCTGGAGCAGGCCTGGTTTTGCTGCTCGGCCTGTCCAGCCGACGCCTGCCTGCGGCTCTGATGGTGCTGGCCTTTGGATTGCTCTCAGGCGCAGTTTTGGGCGCGCCGGCAGCGACAGGTGGCCTGCGTTGGGGCTTCCACCCGCCAGCCATTGCTTTGCCGAACCTGTCCGAAATCGCCACAGCAGCCTGGCTGCTAGTCGTCCCACAGATTCCTCTGACGATTGGCAACGCGGTGATTTCGACAGCGGACACAGCTCAACGATACTTCGGCCCTCGCGCCGGTCGCGTGCGCCCGAACAACCTGCTGCTTACAATGGGGTTCAGCAACCTGTTGGCTGGCTTGCTGGGCGGCATGCCCATCTGTCACGGTTCGGGTGGGCTCACTGCCCATGTGCGCTTTGGGGCGCGCTCAGGCGGTGCGCCACTGGTTATCGGCGGGGCGTTCTTAGCCGCTGCCTTTCTGATTGATGGCGGCGCTTTGCCGTTGCTCAGCAGCTTCCCCCTGCCCGTATTGGCCGTTTTGCTTTTCTACGTAGCCGTGCAACATGCGTTGTTGGTGGCCGATTTGCAGCATCCTTTCGACTGGTTCGTCGCCGGAAGCATCGCCTTGCTTTCCTTCTTGTTCAACAACCTGGCCATAGGCTTTCTGGCAGGCCTGGCAATCTACTGGCTGCCTTATGCGAAATGGAGCACAACATGCCGACAAATCCTCCGGTAGTTTGCTTTGTTGGTCGCTCGAATTCGGGCAAGACCACCCTGTTGGAAAAACTGATCCGCGAATTAAAGCGCCGCAACTACCGGGTGGCAACGATTAAGCATCACACGCACGCCGGGGTGCAGATCGATCAGCCGGGTAAGGACACCTGGCGACATGCTCAAGCCGGCAGCGACCATGTGGTCATCGTCGCGCCCGATATGGTGGCCTCCATTCGACGGATCGAACGCGAACCTTCACTCGAGGAAGTCGCCGCTACGATTCGGGATGTAGACTTCATCCTGGCAGAGGGGTTCAAGCGCACCGGCAAGCTGAAAGTTGAAGTCGTCCGCGCAGCGCGCAGTGCAGAACCCCTGTGCGCCGAAGACGAACTGCTCGCTCTGGTGACCGATGTGGCAATCCCTTACAACGTGCCCCAGTTCGGTCTGGACGATGTGGCCGGGCTGGCAGACCTTATGGAAGGGCTGTTGTAATGAAGATGGGCCCGGTGAGCGGCGTGATCCTGGCCGGTGGCGCCAGCCGAAGGATGGGACGAGACAAGGCCCTCCTGGCATGGAGGGGGCGTCCACTGATTGAGACGCTCGCCGGGCGGCTGCGCCTGGTGGCTGACGAAATTATCATCGTCGCCAGTCACGTGGAGCGGTACGCTGTGTTCGCCGACCGCTGTGTGCCGGACGTGTTTCCCGGCGTGGGCGCCTTGGGGGGCATCCACGCCGGGCTGCACGCTGCGGCCCATGAATGGGCTTTCATCGTGGCTTGCGACATGCCATTCTTGAATCCGGCCGTCCTGGCCTCGTTTCTGGCCGCGACCGACGGCGCAGACCTGGTGGTGCTGAACGCCGAAGGATACCTGGAACCACTACACGCCCTCTACCACAAGAACTGTCTGCCGGCCATTGAAGCCGCGGTTCGCAGCGGCCAGCGTTGCGCCTTCTCATTCTACGACCAGGTGCGGGTGCGCTACATCACTCCATCCGAGATTGCCCACCTGGACGCGGGGCTGCGCTCTTTCCGGAACGTCAATACTCCGGCCGAATGGCAAATGATTCTGTTAGAGGAAGAGACTATCGGCGAGCCTCTTTGATCAGCTCCTCGCTGAAGCGGTTCAGCGCAATGAATTTGTGCTGAGGTAGCCGCTCTGGCCTTTTTCCCTCTCGTTCGACCTGACCTTCATCTAACAACGGGCTGATTGTGTCCGACTTCTTGCCAACGATGACCAATGTAATCACTTTCATTTCTTCAGGTATGCCTAAGATAGCCTTGACTTTGTCCTCGTCATAGCCGGCTATCGGGTGCGCGACCAGGCCCAAGTCGGTCGCTCTCAGGATCAACTGGGCAGTCTGCATACCCGTGTCGAATAAATAGTACTCCCGGCCTTTGGGTTTACAATCGTAATCCACATGGCTGAACACGGCGATAATCATCGAAGCCTGCTGCGTCCAGGCATTCGCCTTGGACATGGCTTCCTGCATTTGTTTGAGCACCGCCGGGTCGGTGACGAACACGTAGCGGGCCGGCTGGTTGTTAAAACAAGTGGCGGCCAATATCGCCGCCTCGCCGAGCGATCTGATTATCTCGTCGGTAATCTCGACCGGTTCAAGTGAGCGATACGCCCTGCGGGCATGGACGACATCTTGAAATTCCATGAGCTTTCATCCTCCCTGCGTATGTAGTTACGATGTCACAACTAACGACTACCCGTAGCCGTCCAATCTTACAGCGCGGCAGTCCAGCCATGGCGGATTCCGGACTGCGACAGATGCGAGGAAAGGTTGCTATGACAGACAAGATGCTGTCGCCGGCAACGCTATCGGAGGCCATCAAGCAAAGCGGCGAGTCTCTGTTTGTTGACGCTGCGCCGGTACAAAGGCGCGGGGTTATCCCGATAGATACCTGTATTCTCCTCAAAAGTCGGTTTGTTAGGATTGATGTAGAACACACCCAGCGGCAATCGTTCGGTCTCCAGGGCCCGACGGAACGCCTCAATTCGGTCGTAGGGATCGTGAGACTCTTCCAAATAGTAGGTGTTCTCCTTGAACCATTTGAACGTGTTGATCTTATTGTAGGTCACGCACGGCTGAAAAACGTCCACCAACGCATAGCCTTTGTGACTGATCGCTCTTTTGAGCATCTCTTTCATCTGGTCAGGGTCGCCGGCAAAGGCCCTGGCGACGAAAGAAGCGTCCATCGCAATGGCGAACGCAATCGGATTGAACGGCTCGGCCACCACGCCGTTCACCTGCACGGGCGTCCGGAAGCCGACCTGGCTGGTCGGTGAGGCTTGGCCCTTGGTCAGGCCGTAGACCATGTTGTTGTGCACAATGTTGGTGATGTCCGGGTTGCGCCGGATGGCGTGCAGCAGGTGATTGCCCCCTTCCCCGTACATGTCCCCGTCGCCGCTTTCCGCGATGACGGTCAGATGTGGGTTAACAGCTTTGATGGCCGTAGCAGGAGGCAGTGCCCGGCCATGCAGGCCGTTGAGCACGTTGGTCCTGAGATAGTGCGGCGTTTTGGCCGCCTGCCCTATGCCCGACACGATGACCAGGTCTTGAGGCGGGATGTCCAGCTCGGCCAACGCCTCCTTCAGGACGCTCAGAATTCTGAAATTGCCACAACCCGGGCACCAGGCAATGTCTATGTTCCCCATATCGTACAATTGTTTGTCCACTTTTAGTTGCCCTCGCTGATCAGAGTATGCAGGCGGTCAACAAGTTCCTCCACACAGAAAGGCATCCCGTCATACTTGAGAATCTTGTGATGAATATCAATGCCGGTATCCCGCTTGATGAGCGCGGCGAATTGCGCCGTGGCATTGTTCTCGACAACGACCGTCCGTGCGGCTTTCTTCAAGTAGTCGGTGGTGCTGGGGTGCAGCGGGTAGACCTGCGGGAAATGAAGCATGGCCGCATCCTGCGCGCCCAGAACCTGCAAGGCTTCTTTGACCGGATGATAATTCGATCCCCAGGCGATGACCAACGTCTTATAGTCATCCGAACCGACCAATTCGGGCGGAATGCTGGCCGCGACGAGCAGGTCAAGTTTACGCAGGCGTTTGTCCACCATGGCCTTACGAACTGCCATGCTCTCGGTGATGTGCCCTTCTTCATCATGCTCATCGCTGTCCAACACGACCAACCCCTCTCCGTAACCCGGTATGCCACGCGGCGACACGCCACTGTCGGTGATTTGGTAACGCTTGTAACCTGCGTCGGTCCTCACGAAATGATGCACCGGGCCGCCGTCAGGCGAATCAAGGACGGGAGTATTGTAGTAAGAGTCAATAAAGTACTGATCGGTCAGCACGAAAACCGGACATTGCGTCCTGTCGGCTAAGTCAAACGCATGTTGGGTCAGGCGATAGGCCTGGGCCAGCGTCCCCGGCGCCAGGATGGCGCGGGGGAATTCCCCGTGCCCGGCGTATAATGCCAGTTGCAGGTCAGCTTGCTCGGTGCGGGTAGGCAGGCCGGTCGCCGGGCCGGGCCGCTGAGCCAGATGGACAACCAGCGGCGATTCGAACATGCCGGCCAGGCTGAGCCCCTCCACCATCAAGGCAAAACCGCCACCGGCTGTTGAGACCAGTGCTCGCGCGCCAGCGTACCAGGCGCCAATGGCCATGTTCATCCCGCTGATCTCATCTTCCACCTGCTCGGCTATGATGCCCAACTCTGCCGCATGTTGCGCCAGATAAGTGAATACACCAGTTGACGGCGACATCGGATAGGCCCCGATGAAATTGCAGCCACCGGCGATGGCGCCCAAAGCCACGGCTTCCGCACCGCTGAGGAAATACTCCTCACGCACCGCCGGGTCTGGCTGTATGGCGATGTCAATTTTGCCCGGCCCTGACAGGCTCAAACCGATGTCGTAGCCCCTGTGCCCGGCTGCGATGTTCCCATTGACCACCTCTTGCCCCTTCCGGGCAAAAAACTCGGACAGGAAAGCATCCAGAGCGGGCAGCGGCACTTTGAGCAGACCCAACACCGCTCCGACGGCGACCGTATTGGCGTACAGCGTGTTGCCCACTTCGGCGGCAATCTTGGTGAATGGTATGTCTATACCCAGGCACGCTTCGCCTAACTTCTCACATTCTCCCAGGACTATCGTCTCGGCTGAGATGCGGTGCTCCAGATGGGGCACTGCATCTTTATCCAATGGGATGAGGATGTCTATTCGGTCAACAAAGGCGGCGACGCGCGATGACGAGACACGGATCTCGGTCGAATTGCTGCCGCCACGTACACGAGACATGTATTCTTTGGTGCCAAATACGTGATACCCGGCCCGCTTCAACACGTGAGTAAGAATATACTCCATGCTCTGCACACCCTGGCCGGCCTCGCCGCCCAGTACAACGGAGATTTGATCTTTAAGAGGCCTGTTGGGGATTTCAATCATTAGCAGACTCCTGTATCTTGTGTTATCCTATCACTTGAACTCTGGGTATTATACCTTATTTTCTACGAAAGTAAACCGCGGGAATCAGGCCATATTCCCTTACGGGCAGATTTGTTGTGAGTCTTTTGGCTCTGTGCTATAATGCCAAATGTCGAGGCCATCCTGAAGACAAAGGAGGAGAACATGCCGGAACAACCGATTTTGGTTCCGCGGGGTGCCAAGGTCAAACTCGAACAGTTCAAACCGGACTACAAGGGGAGCTATACAGACAAGCTCGATGCGCGTGACGATTTGCTCAAGAATCTGGCAAAGCTGACCGAGCTACAGGAATTGTTCTACGCCTGGAAAAAGCGAGGCTTGCTGATAGTGTTGCAAGGCCGCGATGCGTCCGGCAAAGATGGTGTGATTCGGCACGTGATGAACGCCTTTAACCCCCAAGGTTGTCGGGTAGCCAATTTCAAGGTGCCCACGAGCCTGGAGTTGTCACACGATTTCCTCTGGCGGGTTCATGCCCAGGCGCCGGCGCGCGGCGAGATCGTTATCTTCAACCGTTCACACTATGAGGACGTTTTGGGTGTGCGCGTAGACAGTCTGGCCCCCAAAGACGTCTGGTCGGCGCGTTACAGGCACATCAACAACTTCGAACGGATGTTGACCGACGAAGGGACGATTATTCTCAAGTTCTACCTGCACATTTCTAAAGAAGAACAAAAGGAGCAATTCCAGGAGAGGCTGGACGACCCGACCAAGAACTGGAAATTTAGCATTGATGATGTGAAGAAGCGCGAACAGTGGGACGAGTACGACAAGGCGTATGAAGACATGTTGACGCGCTGCAACACGCCGTGGGCGCCGTGGTACGTCATACCAGCGGACAGGAAGTGGTACAGAAACCTGGTCATTTCGCAGGTGCTGGTGGAAACGTTAGAGAAACTCAAAATGAAGTACCCGGAGCTCCCAGCCGAACTCCAGGGCCTCAAAATCGAGTGAGAGTAGATACTGCCTTTGCGGCGTCTTCTCACCCCGCGGCGGAGTTTTGCCCGGTGAAGTGCATCCGATTGGTTGTGCTGTCTCGGCTTCTGTCGTTTCTGGCTGTCTTCGGAGGATTCTGGCTGTCTCTGGCTGGCTGTGGTGGGCCGGTCGTTTCACCAAGAGCCGAACCTCCGCCATCGCCGGCGTCGCATACTGAGGCCGCAGCCACTGTCGCGATTGGGGCGACAGCGGCCGCAAGTGAATCCGTCATGACTGGAGCGGAGCCAACCTCGCAGCCCGCTTTAGAGTCACAGCCTCCTGCCGCACGCGGGATTACTTTGACCGTGTGGACCACTGAGGTGTTTTCCCCACTGCAGGACGACTTTGCCAGCCAGCTCCTCAAAGGACAGGTAGCCGATTTCGAGGCCCAAGAGCCAAATATCTCTGTGCAGTTCACCCTCAAGAAACCCTATGGTCAGGGGGGCATGTACGATTTCCTGCAGACTACCCACGCGGTTGTGCCGGAGCGATTGCCCGATGTCGCCATTGTGGATGTCGCTGACCTGTCCAGTCTGGTCAGTCAGGGCATGGTCCGACCACTCGACAACTTGATGGCTGAGGAAATCCGAGATGACCTGTTTCCGTTTGCACGACAGAGCTGTACCGTGGAGGGCAGCCTGTTTGGTCTGCCGTTTGAATCTGGTCTGGTGCATGTAGCGTTCAACTCAGAACTTATTGATCTGCCCCCATTGACTTGGTCGCAGGTGCTATCGAGCACTCTTTCGTATGCGTTTGCACTGAACGATGAGAACGGTGAACGAGTCAGCCCGTCTTTTTGGTTGCAATATCTGGCATTGAACGACGCTAAGGAGGGAAAACATCAGGGCTTCGAATTGGAACGCGGGCTTCTGGTCGAAGTATTTGATTTCTATTATCGTGGGGGGGAAGCCGGCATTATTCCGAAATCTGTGCTGAGCTATCAGACAGAAGCGGAGGTCTGGGCGGCGTACCTCTCCGGCCAGATCAGCATGGTAGATGTCAGCTCTTCGCGGTATCTCAGCAACCGTTCCTCGCTGCGCGGCACAGGCTTTGCGGCGGTACCCACCAGGGATGGGCGCGTTTTTTCTTTGGCGAAAGGGTGGGCACTGGTGATCCTGACTGAAAAGCCTGACCGGCAAGAAGCCGCTGTCCGATTCATCGAATGGCTGCTGAGGCCGGAACACAACGGAGCCTGGGCCAGAGCGGCCAACCGGCTGCCGGCCGCACGTCAGTCTCTGGCCGCCTGGGGACAATCCGACCCCTACATTTCTTTCTGTGCCAGTCTGCTCGAACAGGCGGCGCCCTACCCGGCCGGTCCGAAGTTCGACCTGATGTCCAGGAGATTGCAGCGCAGTCTGAGAGATGTGCTTGCGGGGGCAGCATCTCCTGCCGAAGCAGCCGACCAGGTCATTAGCATCGTCGAGAAATGAGCACGGATCTTGCAAATCACTCTGACATTGCTGGAGGCAAGTTTTGTGGATATGGTATCTAAACTTCCAATGACACTCGCATCTTCCAAATACGGCCACATGGTCTGGAGTATACTTCAGGAATCGCTCAAAGCGGTTGAGCCAGGGGAGGCCGTCCGGCGCGCTATGCGCCTCGAAGGTAGCACGCTCCACGTAGGAGAGCGAACCTACAATTTACAGGATTTTGACCGCATTTTCGTGGTGGGCGGCGGCAAGGCTGGCGCGCCAATGGCAGCAGCCATCGAACAAATCTTGGGAGACCGCGTCACCGCCGGCTTGGTCAATGTGAAGTACGGCCATCTGCTTCCTCCTGCCGAAATGCCGCGGCGCATCTCGATTCGTGAAGCGGGCCATCCTTCGCCAGACGAGAATGGGTGCGAGGGCGTGCGAGGAATGTTTGAGCTGTTAACCGCGCTGACCGAAAGAGACCTGGTGATCTGCGTCATCTCCGGCGGAGGTTCAGCGCTGATGGTCTTGCCCCAGCCTGGTATTTCGCTGGAGGACATGCGAGAACTGACCGGGTTGCTGCTGCGCTGTGGGGCGACAATCAACGAAATGAACACCGTGCGCAAGCATCTCGATGCTTTCAAAGGTGGACAACTGGCACGGCGGGCCATGCCGGCGCAGGTCATTTCTCTCATCCTGTCCGATGTGGTGGGCAATCCTCTGGATGTGATTGCGTCCGGCCCGACCGCGCCCGACACCAGTACTTTCGCCGAGGCCGTGCGTGTGCTGAGAGACGGCGGAATCTGGGATGAAGTAGCCCCGTCCATCAGACGGCGACTGGAAGCCGGCCTGGCTGGCGACGTTCCGGAGAACCCTAAGGCAGACGACCCCATCTTTCAGAAGGTCAACAACGTGATCGTGGGCAGCAACGAACTGGCCGCTTTGGCGGCCATTGAACAGGCCAAAGCCCTGGGATTTAACGCTCAACTGCTGTCAACTTACATTGAAGGAGAAGCACGTGAAGTGGCCAGGGTATTTGCCGGCCTGGCCAAAGAACTGGTGCGTTACAACCGTCCCTTGTCCCGTCCGGCATGTCTGGTAGCCGGTGGAGAAACCACAGTCCACATCCAGGGCGATGGCAAGGGAGGTCGTAATCAAGAGCTCGCGCTGGCCAGCGCAATCGCTTTGGAAGGCTGGTCAGATGCGATGGTCGTCAGCCTGGCCACCGACGGGACCGACGGCCCCACCGATGCAGCAGGCGCATTGGCGACCGGGGACACGGTGCAGAAAGGGCGCGAAAAGGGCCTAGATGCCAGAGAATATCTGGCCCGCAACGATTCGTATCATTTCTTTGAAGCTATCGGAGACCTGTTGCTGACCGGCCCTACCAATACCAATGTGAATGATTTGATCTTTGTTTTCGCCTTCTGATCTCCCCCACGGCGCGTAGGCGTGCCGCTCATTGGAGAAGAAACACCGCCAGGCGTCATGAGGGATCGTTTCTTGCAGGCGCCGCTCCCTCCCGTCATGCTGAGCCGAAGGCGAAACATCTCGCGCTGGCAGGCGTTAAGATTCTTCGCTTCGCTCAGAATGACGGGACAGGGTAGTTTCTTAGCAGAGGTGTCGCCAGTGATCTATTACACCCGTTTCTGTACTTTGATAGGCTCCATGTGGATCGCTTCCACCGAACGAGGAATCTGCCATCTCAGTCTGCCGGACGTGCCTGCGGAGGCGTTTTTCACCTGGTTGAACAAGACCTTTTCGGGGGATTCCTTCGTCGAGTCGGTGCAGACCAACGAGCACGCCATAGCTGAACTACATGCTTACTTGGCAGGACAGTTGTTCTCCTTTTCAGTTCCGCTGGACATGTACGGGACCGAGTTTCAGCGCGCAGTGTGGCGAGCGGTAGCGCGCATACCCTATGGCGAGACGCGCGCCTACGCCGACATTGCGAGAGAGGTGGGACGGCCCAATGCCTGTCGGGCCGTAGGCGCGGCCAATGGCGCGAACCCACTGCCCTTATTGGTGCCCTGTCACCGGGTGCTCGGCAAAGACGGCTCTTTGACCGGTTACGGAGGCGGCCTGTCACTCAAAGCCTGGCTGCTCAACATGGAACAGGAACACTGTCCATAAATCAATGAACAGGGCAAAAGCGGGCGACTTCAAGTGAGTCGCCCGCTTTCTTCTGCCAACCAGCCCCATCAATCCCATTTGAAACGACGAAGACCACTTTCGGGGCTAATGGGTGGGCCATCCGGCTTACCATCGGCCGTTACGCCAGTCTGTTTGCGAACAACCACGCGCCATTCGTACCAATGCTGGTCGGCAATGTCGTAGAGGCCCTGTGGCAGCAGATAGCGTGGCTCCTTAGAGGAATCGCCGAAGTATTGGTCTTCGCCAAATCTCTTGTAGATAATCGTCACGTTGTAGAACTCGTCCGGGGCAATATCCAGCGACTCCCATTCCAGGTAGTTTTGAGCCAGCGGGCCATTGCTCCAGATAAAGCCGTCTTCAGGCGCAGTCTGAACAGGCGCGGGATATTTGATCTCCGGCGTAGGCGTACCCTCGGGCGTCGGCGTATCTGGGATCGGAGTAGGCGTGTCGGTCGGCCTGGGAGTAGGCGTTGGCGGCGATTCCATTTCAGGTAATGCTGCCACATTGACTTGGGTCGCCAAATACCTGGTTTCGCTCCAACCGACCGTGCCATCCATCGTTTCGAGTTGCAACCAGGTCCCGTCCTCATTGCGACCTAAAATCGTCACTTTGTCGCTCTCTGCCAGTTTGGCGACCGCGCGAAAACTGGCGCTCGGCCCACTGCGCACCCACATCACGGCTGTGGTGACCGTCCCTTCTCGTGCCGGAGTGGGGCTCGGTGGCAGCGGTGTGTCCGTCGGGATTGGCGTGGCCGTCGGCGGCTCCGGCGTGTCTGTAGGGGTCGGAGTCGGTGCAGGAGTAGGTGTGTCGGTTGGAATCGGTGTAGCTGTGGGCGGCGCTTCTGGCGCGTTCCCTGCCTCGGGTCCGGCCTGAAGCGAGCCACCCAACGGCTCAGCAATGGCTGGCGTTGGCGTCTGACCGCCACCAAGCAGGTCGGGGAAAAGGACCAGGCTGACGTCCTCGCCGAGCGAACTTGCCCCCCAAAGCACAGTGGCCGGCAGAGTGATCCCGCACAACCAAACGAAAATCAACAGCAGCCCCAAAAGGCGCAGTTTGGCCAGAAAGCTCAGTTCGACAAACCATTTCGCCATCCCAACAGGTGAACACCCCTGGCGCTTGTCTTCAGCCGCAGGTTCTGCCATGACGCGGGCCTTAGACCTTAACACTGGCGCCCTGTCTTGAACCGTCGTGGCTTGCTGCCTGTCGCTTCGAGGGGTGGAGGCTTTTTGCCCGCCGGTTGCGCCAGCCTTGCGTTCCGCCGCCGGCCGCTTTTCGGCAGCGGGCTTGACGCGCAAGAATTCGTCTCGCTGGCGAGAGGGCACGAATTCCCGCTCCAGGGAATCCACACCAGGCCGTGGCGCAGAAAGGGCCTGCGTGGTCTGCCGCTGTGGATGAAGTGTTCTATCGCCCATCCGGGCTTCCTCTGCGCGTATAGACGGCTTGACTTTCGGCGGACTGGTGACAGGGGGAACATCCCGCGGTTCGAGGTTGCCCACCCGACCAATCGCCGGTCCTAACGGGGAAAGGGCACGCATCGAAGACGTGCCACCGGCAGATGCAGTTTTCTTCGCCTCGCCAGACGACTCGATGACCTCACCGTCAATGGTGGTGAATTTTCTGCCAGATTCAGCCAACTCTTGCTCCAGCGTAGCGCCCAGAGCCTGGCGAATCGAGTGAAACTGCACCATCAGTTCATCGAAATCGGAGCGGTAAAGAGCCCACAGGTTGACGTGAGTCACTGCGCGTGCTGCTGAAGCGCGCGTCCGCCCTGTCAGCAACGCTGCCTCGCCGAAATACTGGCCCTCGCGAAGCCGTCCCAGCACGTTGTGCGGCTGATTCGCACTCGATAGAATCTCGACCTCACCGCTGTCAATGATGTACATCGCTTCGCCAGGAGAGCCTTCGGCGTATACCAGTTCGTTTTTAGGTACGTGGCGCAGGATTAATCGCTGGGCTATAGCCTTCAAGGCTTCGTCCGGCAGCTCGGCAAACAAGGGAATCTGGCTTAAGTGCTGTATGGCGACGCTTTTGTCGCTCAGCCGCGGTGTCATAAACATCGAACGGCTCAGGATCAGGCGGATGGAGGGGTACTGCTCACACAGACGCTCAAAATCCTCGCGGCCCAGCGCCCAGACGGCTGAATTGGCCTCCACCTCGGCCGTGAACGTATACGGTTTGGCAGTCAACAAGGCCACCTCGCCGATTACGTCGCCCGGCTTGAGTGCGACTGACTCCAGTCTGCCGCCCGGCTCAGAAGCGATCACGTTGATCTGGCCTGCTTCAACTATGAACAGAGCTCGCGCCCACCCCCCTCTGTGAAACAGAAAAGAGCCAGGCTGATACCGTTCCAGGACAAGCAAATCCGCCACCTGGGTCAGAGTTTTATAGTCTAACTCGTAGAAAAAGGGGATGGGCTGCAACCGTTTTTCGACCAGGTAGCGGGTGAACGAGGCAATACGCGAACCAAAAGCTTTGTTAAGGGCCAACCCCATCTCCAGCGACTCGGCCACGAGTTCGTCCAGGTCGGCGACATCCAGGGCCCATAGCGACATGTCAGAGGCAGCCTCTGCATTGAGTTCCCGTGGGGTGTCTGCCAGAACTTCCGCTTCGCCCAGCAGGCTGCCTGGCCCCAGGTTCGCGACAGTCAGCCCTTCTTCATCTGTCAGTTTAGCCCAGCCGTTTTCGATGACATACAGAACGTCGCTACCGTCGCCCCGACTATAAATCGTCTCTCCTTGACGGACTCTCTCAAGACGCAGCCTGGCCTCTAGCTTCTGTTTGTCTACAGGCGACAGGTGTTCGAACAAAGGGATATTGTCCAGATTTGGTCTCACTTCTCAGGTTTAACCTCTTTTGCTTCAAGAAATCTAGGGCGCACGCCCTATTTGGGCAAAACCAATTCCTCAGGTTTTCGCACTCATGGACGACAACCGGCCGGCAGATTGCCAGCACAATGACAATGCTCCCGCCGGGACCGGGTAGGCCTCCGGCAATTGCCCCCGCACAGAGCCTGTCTTTGCATTTTCTGCCGCGGTCAACTTACAGAGTATAGCATAATTCCCAGCATAAAACAAAACGGACGCCCCGGCAGGGTGCATCCAGAATTTCAGGCGAGTTAGCAGAAGCCTCAATTGCGTCATGCTGAGCCGAAGGCGAAGCATCTCATTCCACGATGTACAACGAGATTCTTCGCTGTTCCTTCGCTGCGCTCAGGGCTTTGGCTCAGAATGACGGCCTGCCCGATTCGGCGGCTATGGAAAACGCCGTAAGCATCTGCTCCTAAAATTTCGGATGCACCCGCCCAGCAGACAGGCATCTTCTTGACACGATTGTCCTTTACGTGTATCCTTTCATACAGCTTGTAAAATTAAGGTAAGTGGCCTATGTTCTTCGATGAAGCCAGGATATGTGTGCAGGCCGGGCGCGGTGGAGATGGGTGCGTCAGCTTTCGGCGGGAGAAGTTTGAGCCTTTTGGCGGCCCAAATGGTGGCAACGGAGGTCGCGGAGGATCTGTCTATCTGATCGCCGACCCAAACATCAACACGCTGATCGAGTTCAAGAAACGTTCACACTTCAAAGCCGAACGTGGCGAACATGGCCGTGGCAAAAGCCAGCACGGGAAGGCAGGCCAGGACTGTGTCATTCCCGTTCCGCTGGGGACCGTTGTGCGCGATTTTGAATCGGGCCAGCTCATTGCCGACCTGACGTATCCCGGCCAAACCGTAGTCGTGGCGCGCGGTGGACGCGGTGGACGCGGCAATGAGATGTTCAAATCCTCGACCAATCAGGCACCCCGCATCGCAGAGCGAGGTGAACCTGGTGAAGCACGATGGATCACACTGGAGCTGAAACTGATCGCGGACGCTGGCCTGGTGGGTATGCCCAACGCCGGCAAATCAACTTTCCTGGCCTCGGTGAGCGCGGCGCGGCCTAAAATCGCCGACTATCCTTTCACCACCTTGGAACCGGTTCTGGGTGTAGTCACAGTGGATGATGACACCTTCGTGTTGGCCGATATTCCCGGCTTGATCGAGGGCGCGCACAAAGGCAGCGGGCTCGGCCACAAGTTCCTTCGTCATATCGAACGAACCCGCGTGTTGATCCATGTGCTCAATGGGCTGTCAGATTCGCCCACCCGCGACTATGAACAAATTCGGCAAGAACTGGCCCTATTTGACGAGAGGCTGAGTCAAAAGCCTGAGATTGTGGTGCTGAACAAAATTGATTTGCCCGACGTTCAGGCCCGATGGGTTGAGTGGCAACAGGAATTTGCGCGGCGGGGCGTTGAATTATTGGCGATGTCGGCAGCGACCGGCCAGGGGACGAAGGCAGTGGTCAGAAAGGCTATGGATTTGCTCAAATCGCTGCCCAGTGAGCACGCCCAGGTGGAGGAGACGGTCGTTTTCGAGGGCCCCAAGGAAGAGCCCAGCTTCGAGATCAGCCGGGTAGGGGATGCCTGGCTTGTGCGAGGCCCCAGGATAGAGCGGCTTGTGGCGATGACCAATTTCAATTATGGCGAAGCCATAGACCGCTTCCAGCGCATCCTGGACAAGATGGGGGTGCTGCAAGAGCTCCGTGAAAGGGGTGTAGAGGTTGGCGATACGGTTATTCTGGGCGACGTTGAAATGGAGTGGCGATGGTAAACCGAAGGAGAGCTGGCCTGCTGGGTGGCACATTTGACCCCATCCACATCGCGCACCTGATCGTTGCCGAAGCGTGCCGTTCACAGCTTGGCCTGGAACGTGTCTTTTTCGTCCCGGCAGGGGCGCCACCGCATAAACTGAACAAACCGGTCACTCTCGCACAGCACCGTTTGGCGATGACCGAACTGGCCGTCGCTTCCAACCCATACTTCACCGTCTCACGTCTCGATATCGACCGCCCAGGCCCATGCTATTCGACGGATACCGTCAGCTTACTGAGCGAACAACTCAAAAATGAGGTGGACTTATATTTCATTATCGGGACCGATTCATTGATGGATATGCCGACCTGGCATGAACCGCAACGGTTGATCGAACTGTGCCGGTTTGCCGTTGTCGGGCGACCCAATTATGAAGCCGACCTGGAATGGCTGGAATCGGTCTTGCCGGGCGTGCGCTCGCGCGTTGAGTTCGTCGAAGCGCCGGCCATTGCCATCTCGTCTTCAGACATTAAGCGCCGCATACGTATGGGGCATTCCATAAAGTATCAGGTTCCAGAATCGGTTGAAGAATACATTTACAGCCATCAGTTGTATTGAAGACAGGCAAGTCCGAGGCTGCTCATGATCAAGAAACCGATAATGTATAGGCGCGATCCGGGCGGCGACCGAGCGCGAGCTTATGCACCTTGGAGAGCCATAAGGCATCCGATTCTGATGGCGCTCGTGTTCGTCGTCGCAATGACGGCATCCGCCTGTTCTACCTGGCCCTTCGCCAGAAGTGATGAGCTTGCCCCTTATCGAGTCGCCATGCAGCCTCATGCCCAGAGCCAACTTGACCAACTGGCATCCGCCCCACGCTATGACATCTCGTTACGGATTGACACGGAACATCTGGCTATCGCCGGGCGTGAGACAGTCTGGTTTGTCAATGACCAGGCTGAGCCTCTGGATGATCTGTGCTTCCGCCTGTATCCGAACCTGCCCGCGTATGGCGGTGACATGCAGGTCGGCCGCGTCGAAATCAAAGGTAAAGAAGTGAACGCGAGCTATGAGGCAGACCGGACGGCCTTACGCATCGCCCTCCCTCACCCCTTGCGGCCAAAGGAGCGCATCGAGCTCGCACTCGATTTCAGGCTGAAGGTGCGGCAGCGAGACGATGGCCGCGTGTTGTTGGGCCAGAGTCAGGGGATTCTAAGCCTGCCAAATTTCTATCCCATGCTGGCAATGCGTCGAGACGGCTCTTGGGACCTCAGCATTGGGCCGGAATTTGCCGACGCCGTCTTCAGCGACATCGCATTATATAAGGTAGACGTTGACGTGCCCAAAGGGACGACGGTCGTTGCAAGCGGTGTGGCTATTGACCAGAAGGACACGCCCGACGGCCGACAAATCATCCGGTTCGTGTCAGGGCCGGTGCGGGACTTCGGCTTAATCATGAGTCCGCTCTTTCAGCGACAGACCATGACCGTTCGGCAAGTGGTCATCAATTCCTATCATCTGCCGGAAGATGCATCGGCAGGCTACAGCGCGCTGTGGCGGGCAGCGACTGCCCTCCAGATTTACAGCGATGCCTTTTCCGAATATCCGTATACCAAGTTGGATGTCGTGGAAGCGCCTTTGGGGAAACACGGCATGGAGTATCCCGCCCTGATCTTGATCGGCGCAGAAGTCTATCGGACAGAAAAGAAACGCCTGGAGCCGCTGGTGGTGCACGAGACCGCTCACCAATGGTGGTACAACCTGGTAGGCAGCGACCCGGTGAACGAACCGGCCGTGGACGAAAGCCTGGCCGAGTATTCGCTCTACTACTATTACGAAAACTTATACGGCAGGCGGTACGCCCGGCAGATGGTCAAGAGCCGGTGGCTGGAACCCCTGGCATACATCCGAAAAAAGGGACTCGACGCGCCAGTGGCAGGCCCAGCCTCTTCTTTCACCCAAGACAACTATGAAGCGATTGTCTACGCCAAGGGCAGCACCCTCTACGATGAATTACGCCAGTATATCGGCGATGACGCCTTCAATGGTGCGCTCCGAAGTTACCTGAACACCTATCAGTACCGGGTCGCTCCTGCCGGGGCCTTCCTGGCCATCGCTGCCGGGGCCACCACGCGCGACATTACAACATACGCGGCCAGGTGGCAAGAACCACTGCCAACTCCCTCTGCACAATAAGACCATGACGGCTGGGACGCGGACATCCTGCTCGCAACTCACGCCGCGCGGCGGATGCCTACGGCACGCGGTCGAATGGCGGGAGAATCGGCGCGTCCGTACTAGCCAATGCGCTGTATCAGGTACACCGCCGGACCAAGGTAGCCCTGCACAATCGCCCTGACCGTCCTGTGAGGGCTAAAGCCGCGTCCACGGTAGAAAGATTGCAAGCGTTTCGCTTTCGGTTCAACCGCGACCGCCAGGAGCCTGGCGCCATGATCCCGCGCGATTTCTCGCGCCACGTTGAGCAGTGCGGTAGCAACCCCACGTCGCCTGAATGGTTGGGCCACAATCAGGCTCGACAGCTCCGCCACCGTCTTTCTGAGATATATCTCGATGTAGGCTATTGCCTCTTCTTCTGCTTTCGCTACCAACGGTATTCTCTCCCCGCGAGCCAGACCAGCCATCGCCCACTCGAGCCGTCTCTCAACGTAACGCAATGTCCTGTCCGTATAGCAGTAGCGTTGCAGACTATCCGCATCGGAAGGCTGCGCGGGGCGAATACGCATCTCTGAAGTGGGGGGCAAGCGGGTTTCGGGCGATTCCGGGCCAACCACATCGGGGAAAAAGCGTTGCGCCAGCACTTTTTTTGCTGTCTCTGCTGCCCTGGCGCGATGGCTGATTTGGTTCTTGATGGCCGGCGGCAGCTCGGCCATACTCAGGCCAAACTGCGGAACAAAAAAGACAGGATCGTAGCCGAATCCGTATTCACCGCGAGGCTGTCGAGCAATGAAGCCCTCACATCGGCCATTGCCAGCGATGATTGGGGCCGGCCAGTCCGGCGCGGCCAGGGCGATGACGCAGCGAAAACGGGCTCCCCGCCATTCCCAAGGCACGCCGCGCATCTTATCGAGCAACAGCAAATAGCGCGATTCGTCGGTCCCTTGCGGGCCATCGTAGCGTGCGCTTAACACACCCGGCTCGCCGTTTAGAGCGTCTACTTCCAGCCCGGAATCATCAGCCAAAGTGAGCAACCCACTCCGGTTCGCATAAGCTTGCGCCTTGAGAGCAGCATTTTGTTCAAAGGTCTGTCCGCTCTCTTCTACGTCCATCTCAATCCGCTCGTCGGCAAGCGACACCAATTGGACGGGCAGCCCCTGCAAAAGCTCCTGATATTCGTGGAGCTTGCCGGTGTTCGTCGTTGCTACCAACAGTTTCATCACATCATCCTTCCCGGTAAGAAACTACCCCGTCATTGCAGTATTGCACCCTTTTTATGAAAATGACCTGTTCCGTCATTCTGAGGCGCGCCAGCGCCGAAGAATCTCAGCTTCACAGGCGGCGCGAGATGCTTCGCCTTCGGCTCAGCATGACGGGATAAGGCTGCGCCTGATGACAAACTACCCGCTCACGACACCTGGCGGTGTTTCTTCCCCGATGCGTGGGGCGTCCACCCGCCGTGCGGAAGATCAGAACCGAGAGAACCTGCCGCAAAGTGCGGGCCGTCAGGGCAGGCAAGTCCGGCAGGCGTGACACAGGCTCGCCAGAAGCACGGCATAGACGATCACAACAACGCCGAGGTAAACGCCTCTCTCGCCCAGACGAGAGAGGAGGGTCGCCAGGTTGCCGACGAGCGAACGACGGTAATAGGTTTTGATAGCCATGCTAAACTCGTGCTCAGGGCTCTCTGTCCCCCGCAAGACCACAGGCGCATTCGTGCGCGGCTCCAGCCGCAGCCAAATCTGGCCCGCCGGGATAATCTTGTCCGCCGGCAATTCAAAAGCCACATAAGTATAGGGGCGGCGAATAGCTACAGAAACATCCTCTGTACGTTCCACTGGTGTACTCGCCATAGCCAATTCATCTGCCCCATCCGGATCGGCGGTCAGGCGCAGAACAACCTGGCCGACCGCCGCACCCCGGCGAAACATGGCTACGTCGAGGCGATACAGGCCTTCCTTCGATAGAGATAGGGGCTGAACGTGCGCCTCTCCAGGCGCGAACGGCTGCTCCGAATCCAGCAAAGGTTGAGTTTCATCGGGCCACTGGTAACACACCAGAATAAGCAAAGCGGCAACCGCGATGCCTGTGCTCATCACGATGCACGCTAAACACGACCTCAGCGTGGCGGCGATGCCGCCTGCGCGACCAGGCGGTCCATCTAAAGGTGAACCTCTAGCCATAGAAATAAGGCAATACATAGCCAAACAAACATGCCGAGTCCAGGGCAATCAAGCCGAGCGCTGCGGCGCCCAAACCCAGACGATGATACTTCACCGGAATCCACTCGAAAAGCCCCCAGGCGAAGCCCAAAGCGATGGGAAGCATCGCTGGAAAGAGGTATCGGCCCTGCGGCGGCATCTGCCTGACGATCATGGAAGCTCCACTTTGGGCAAGTACCAGCAGGACGGCTGAGACGCAAAAGCCTATGGCCCGGTATTTCGGGTAATTCTGCCGCCTGTTGCGCCAGGCCCGCAGCGCGGCCCGCGTTGCGCCGACCATCAGCATCAGGCTAACGACGGCCAGACTGACATACCAGCCCACGTCCAGCGGGATGTTCATCCAACCGAAGTTTCCCCAGAAGCTGGCGAAGGTTAACAGCGACCACAAACCGTACTTATTGAACGCCTGCGCAGTGTATCGGTCGGCCTGCCACAGTTGGGCGATTCTGGCGGGCACATCCCACCAATGTCGGGTCATCCCATCGTACAGCAAGGCAGCGGTGATGAGCATGACAAGCAGCAGGGTCGTTATCAAAACTGCGAAGCTCCCTCGCGACC
>Ga0129299_1000306_pt1 | contig 30510 bp, 24 predicted proteins | sample ConPoolayeCmetaG_FD_94477 | JGI IMG/M metagenome (GOLD analysis project Ga0129299, IMG submission 94477) | Hot spring microbial mat communities from California, USA to study Microbial Dark Matter (Phase II) - Cone Pool mat layer C metaG ...
CCCCCCGGCTCGGCAACAGCCCGCTAGGCCCTCACCCTAAGTCAAAACAGCCGCCGCCCGGCGGAAAATAAACGTTTTCCCCGACCCGTGTCAAATTTGTGCCGGTGGACGCAAGTACTGGAGGAGAGTTGTGCAGTTCGCGGGCGATTGGGTCGCCCGCGTTAGGGCAGGAATTTGTCTAGGCCTCTCCGGCAGTAAATGTTATGTAAAGAAGTTTTATCGTTAACTTTTGGGCTGCGACCGCCGCTCGCTGCGCTTTCAACCCCTGCTTCTCGCATAACCAATAGGGGAGGGCTGAAACGCGGCAGCGTGGCAGCATCTCCCGAACCGCTTTGAGCTACCGGGATCCTGCTGCGGAGAAATTCGGTTCCCGGATCGGCGGCGAGCGGCGGCAGACAAGAGCTTGCCGGTTTGCCTTTGCGTTAGGAGTGCTGATCGCGATGCCAGCCGCAACGTTGAAGCTTCGTCGCCGACGCCTCCGAGCCCCACGGGAGTCGCTCCACCCCGAGACGGCGTGGGACTTCCTCACCCTAGCCCAGAGGCACGCTATGCTATCCGAGCCGATTTCCACGCTGCTGGTAGGAAAACACTCCGCTCTGATGGGCTACCTCGCAGCCCGCCTGCAAGCAGAGCCTGGACTGGGGATTCAGGAGATCGTGCCTTCCGCGGATACGGCAGTGGGGTTCCTCAGGGAACGGCCGACCCACGCCGTTGTGCTGGACTGGGATTCAGAATCCCGTGAGATCGATCAGACCGTCTGCCTGATCAGGGCGGCCGCGCCCAAGGTTCGTCTTATTCTGCTTGCCGCATCGTTTGAGGATCGCGCTGTGGAGGCGGCCCTGCGAGCAGGGGTCGCTGGTTTGATCCTGAAACGAGAGGTGGCGGCCTGTCTGGGGAAAGCATTGCGGGAGGTTTGTGCCGGGGGCACTGTGCTTCCAGAGACGATCCGCTCCCGCCTCATCGTTGGTCAGACCGGCCCACAATTGTCGTCATAGCCTGTCAGCATGGGCTATGATGGCAGGTGGAGCCCTGTTCACCTCGATCGCCATATCAGACACAAGACTTTATAAATCCGATACTACGGAAGAATCTTCTTGACTTATCCCGAACCCAGGCCAATAATACAACGTAATACAAGAAGCGGCCTAATCGGTGCCGCAGGGACAATGGTCTAATCTGATGGTCTTCCGCACCCTCCTGGTTCTGGTGCTACTGGCCGTCACCGGCGGGTCCGGTGAGTTCGTCCACCATTGGAGGCATCACGACGAACCGTGTGGAGGCGGAGACCACTGCCAGATCCGGTTTCTCCTGTCCGCAACGGCGGTTGCGGCTCTTTTGGGGCTCGTTTTTCTGACCCAGGCCACCGGCCTCCCGTCGAAGCCGCTTGGGACGAGAACAACGACACCCCGTTCCCGAATACTCACCGGCATCTCCTCCCCTCGCGGCCCCCCGATCCGATAGGCACTCTCCGCAGGTTCCGCTGCGGCAGCGGCCCAGGAGTGGAGACCAACCCTTGCCATTCTGGTGAGGGCCAAAGCTTCCTCCAGCCGCATCAGCGAATCACTGAGGGACGTCATCCTCAGCGGAAGGTATGTCCATGGACCGGACCTCGAGTCATCGTGGATTCACTCTGATCGAGTTGCTGGTGGTCGTCTCGATCATCGCATTGCTGCTCGCGGTCCTACTGCCGGCTCTTGCTTCGGCGCGGGCCACCGGACATAGCGTGAAATGCCTCGGGGCGTTGCACAACATCGGGGTGGCCCTTCATGGTTACTTTCAGAGCAACGATGACCGTTTTCCCTTGTCGCAGGCTCATGGAGGCTACCAGCCCGGCACGGCCTGGCTGGACACGCTGATGCCCTATGCTGACGGCGTGATGCATTATCATTGTCCACGCGACGAGAGCACCAATTTTGCCGAGTCGAATCCGGCACTGCGGCGGGTGACCAGCTACGGCGTCAACATCTTCATGGGGCCGAACCCGGCGGACTGGTTCCCCAACAACCCGTCTGGCATCCCGCCGTTTGGTTATGAGGCGGTCACCAAGCTTGGGGCCAGGTCCTCGAACGTGATCTTCGCCGCTGAGCTGGCCGAGCAGGATCAACACGGCCGTCCCATCCATCCGGACCATTTTCACGCGGAGAGGTGGGGAGTGAACCCTTTCACCGGCTACGGCGGCGCGGATCCACAATACGACCTGGCTTTCCGCCGCCACCTTGGCAAGGCCAATTACCTTTTTGCCGACGCGCACGCGGAGAGTCTGGCCTTTGAGCGAACATTTCTGGTCAGCTCGGACGGCGGCGTGTTGCTGGTCAATCAATACGATCCCGGCTTTCCGCATTCGCCGCAGGGTTGGTATCACCCTGAGTAAACCGCCAAGGAGATTGTCATGCGATCTCTTCGTTTCCTAACGCTGCCGGCCAACTTGTGCTTGCTGGCCGTGGCCGCCGCGACCATGGCCCAGCCGGGACCGGACCATCTGGTCGTCGGAGCCGGGCCTCCCGGCGGAGATCCCCTTCAGCTTTTCAGCTCCGGGGATCTCCTCGGGGCGTCCGGCCACGGTCCTTCCGTCGCACCGGGGAGCATCATTCCCATCGTCCGGGTGCCGCTGACCAGCCTCTACACTCAGCCTCGCTATGGCGGCTACTCGTTCAGCACGACGGGCTACAGCGACCTCGGTCTGGACTATGCCGCAGCCCCGCACGACCTGTCTTTGACCAAACTGAACCCACCGCCGCCCAATTTCTACGTCGCTCTCCAAAGGCTGAGCTACGACCGCCCCGCGGAGTTCGCAATCTACACCCCCTTTGGCGCTCCGCGCATGGTCGAGGACAACGACGAGTACCAGTTTGGGAATGCCTTCGACGGCGGACATGTGCATCCTCTGCTGCTCCTGCGGCGGCCGGGGCTGGTGCAGTGGAACATGCGTTTCACTTCTGATGCCTGGCAGGCGTCCGATGCCTATACCTATCACTTCACCAGCGTACCGGGACGGGGAACACTGGTGCCGATCAACATGGCCGCCGCGTTCAACGCCGATGTGGTCGACAGCGACGGAACCGATTCGCCGCTGCCCTTTGATTCGGCCGGCCACTGCTGGCTACTCAACGGTCACTACGGTTCTTCCGCGGGGTTGCCGGTTGACGGTCGTCTGTGCGGCTTCGAGCTGGGCGGGCCTGGGGGAGGCGGCCTGCAAGGCTCCAATCTGAACGTCCTGCTGGATGACGGCGTCCGCTCCCTTGCCGCCGCGATCGATCTGACCGCGACGGGACAAGCCGACCAGTATCTGAGCGTGGAATTCCTGCTGGCCGGGGCCGGATCCTTCACGACCAGCGATGTAGTCAACATCACCCTGGTCTATGCCGATGCGACCACCAAGGCCGTCGCTATCCGGCAAGGGACCAGTTCGTATCTGCCCTATCGCATGATCGACGACTGGCAGCAGACCGCCATGCCCAGACCCTGGCTGGCGGTCGGGCGCCAAGGCGACCGGAACGCGGGCTTTGCCCGCAGCACGGGCGCCGGCGTCGACACCGCGGCAGGGGAGGTTTTCTTCTTCTTCAGGGCCACCACGCCCACGGATCACACCCGGACTCTCACCCAGATCGCGATCAGCGACTACGCAGGCTCGAACCGCGTCGGCCTGTTCGCGATCCTGGCTGTTCGGAAGGCGCCGCTCGAAATCACCACTGTGTCTCTGCCTGAAGCTCGTGAGGGCGAGGCGTATTCGTTCGCCCTCGCGGCCGAAGGCACGCCACCGTACCACAATTGGCAGGCCGTCAACTTGCCGGCCGGCCTCGTCCTGGACTCTGATACCGGCGTGCTAAGCGGCACGCCGGACCCCGGCTCTGCCGCGGGCTCCCCGTACTCGGTGGAAATCTCGGTCGAGGACAGCATCCACCTCTACGACGCCGCGTGGCCCATCGAGACTCACTCCGTCGTTTTGCCGCTGGCTGTTCGGCCCGCCGAACTGCCCGGCGACGTGAACGGCGACGGCGTGGTCGATCTGGCCGACGTGCCGGTCTTCATCGCCGTGCTGCTCGGCGCGGAGACCACGCCGGAGTATGTCGCCCGCTCCGACCTCGACCAGAACAACTTGGTCGACGGCCGCGACATTCGGCCGTTTGTAGAGGTCTTTTTATTGGGTTTGTGATCGCAATGCAAAACCGCCGCTCCCCAGCCTCCAAGGAACTTGAAAACCGGAGGCGGTGAGCCGCATCAACCACAGCTTAGGAGGTTTGGAATGCATCGTTTCTTCAGCTTGGTTCTGGCAATCTCTGTCGGGACCTTCCTGTTCGGCACATCGGCCGCTTTCGCCCAGCATCATCACGAGGGAGACTTCGTGATCGGGCAGAGCGGGGCCCCGACCTTCGAGATTCACGTCCACGGCGACCCCGACATCCTGTCGGGCGCGGAGCCGATCCCCTTGTACCCCGGCGAGGGGGCCTTCGAGGGCTTCTTCGTGGCGGATGATCCCGGCTGGATCGGTCTGGAAGAGGATGAGCCGGACGAGGGAATGTACTTGCTGCTGGCCGGACATCAGGTCTCGCTCAAGCGGATCAGCTTTGATCCCGGCTTCAGCATGTTCGACCCCACGGCCGGCCCCATTCTTGAAAACAATGGAAGCACGTTCCTCTTCCCGCTTGATGAGGAGGGCTTCATCCATCGCCATCTGATCTTCGCAGGCGAAGGCGAAATCGGCGACACCTGGTGGGCCACGTTCCAACTGGTGGACCCCAGCGGTCTCCATGCCGCCTCCGACACCTTCACGCTCCAGTTCGTGGCCATGCCGGAGCCGACCAGCCTGCTCCTGCTGGTTTCGGGTCTGGCGGTGGTGAGTCTGCGACGCAGGGCCGCTCGGGCCTAGTGAGTTGAAATCGAGCTGCGGTGCCATCCACGGGTGGAAGCGTGGATTGCCGGCGGCGGACGCAGGACCGGAGGGGCTTGCGTTCCGCCGCTTCCTTTTCCAGCGGCCCCGCGGGCTTATAATGAGGCTCCCTGCCGCGACCGCTCGCGCTGGAGCCACATGGCCGAAGTCCTCATCAACAAGACCATGCAGCGATCGGACCTGAACCGCCCGGAATGTCGCTGGATCCTTATCGAACTCTTCGGACTGATACGCCGAATGCGGGCCGTTGACGCGGCCTACTCCTCCTGGTACGGCCGGATAGGGAGGTGGCCGACGGCTTGGGAGCACATCAACCGAGGCGTGGATTACCAGCCGTGGCCGGGCAATCCTGACGAACTGCACGTGCCGTGGTTTCTGCTCTGGGAGATTGCCTGGCTGACGGCGCACACGCCTTTGCGACCGGGCTCCCGGGTTCTGGACCTGGGCGGGGCCGGTTCGCTCTTTTCGTGCTACCTGGCTTCGCGGGGACATGAGGTCCACACGATTGATCTCCAGGCGGATCTCTGCCGCCAAGCCAACGAGACCGCCGCAGTCATGGGGTGGAACCTGACCGCCCGACAGATGGACATGACCAAATTGGATTACCCTGCCGAGTCATTCGACCACGTCTTCAGCGTCTGTGTGCTCGAACATCTGCCCATCAGCGGCCGTGTTCGGGTCGGGTCGGAAGTGGTTCGCGTGCTCAAGTCCGCGGGGACCGCCTCCTATACGTTCGACTATGGCAACCCCCAGGCCTTCGGGCGACTGGACTCGCCGGAGGAGGTCGATGATCAACTCGTGCGGCCGTCCGGACTCTGCCTGTGCGGTAACGCCCGCTTCCACGACGCGGGCGAGCGACAACTCTGCCCGCCTCAGTGTTTCGGCCTCACTCGTCTGACCCGAGTCACTGCAAGTCTGCAAGCGTTGGTAACGGGCAGTGTCGCCCGTCGGGCCGTCCTGGCGGGGCAAATCGACTACACCTTCGGCGCGTTGTTCCTCCGCAAGTGACCCGGCGTGTAAGACCGCAGGTCCGGATCCCGGGTTCGGCGAGGCACCCGGGGTGTTGCCCGATAACTTCCTGGCGAATCGGCCCACCCCGCGAGGCTTTTCCAGTTCGTATACCGGCCGCCGTAGTTTTTTCGAGAAAGCGCGATCTCCGCTCTTGCCAAACGCCGATAGACGGAATAGAACGTCTGCTGCGGTGGGATCCCCGCGACCGATGGGTCGCGGGGGTGTTGGTGAGGATCGTATGGCGGTCGCTTCTAACCGGTCCCAGCATCGGCATTATAAGACTCTAATAGTCTTAATCGTCGCCATGACGGGGGGAACACTGTTCCTCTACAAGATTGGGCAGCTCGCGCCGGTCACACCCCTGCGAAGCAGCACCGCCGCAGTGGAGTCCTGGCGGCAGATCGGCATTCGCATCCAATCGCCGACCGAGGTGCCCGGTTTTTACCACTGGCGGGTTGATGAACGCGGCAACCTCTATCGAAGCTCTGCTTGGCGGCAGGGCCAACAAGATCCGCTGGCTCCGGGTGTGATTCAGATTCTGCTGACGACTTCGGCGGCAGACCGCCGCGTGGTCGAGCCGCAAACCTCATCTCTGGCACACCTGCTGGCGGACCTTCGCGGCCGCTACGGAATTGCCGAGAACCAGATCATCGCATCTCGCGTCCCGTAACCCCGACCCGATCCGGAGGAACGGGGGGAGCTTGACGGCCACTCAATAGCGATATAAAGCAGTAGGATATCTGCCCCCCACAGTCCCCGGCAACTGGTGTTATACTCCCCGAGGATGCGGGCACTGACGTACCAGGTTCGGCCGGTTCAATGGGTCTTCAGGCGTCTGCTTGGCGCTGTGTCGCCCTATGCCTACTACGGACCTTGGGCAGCCCTCCAACTCCATCACGACATCCCGGTTCCGCCACTGCCCGGTCCCCGGTGGGTCCGGCTCAAGACGCGGCTAGGGGGCGTCTGCGGGACGGACGTTGCTCTGATCGCCCAGCGGATGCATCCGGGTAGCTTCCTGAACCTATTCAGCGGATTCCCCGCCGTTCTCGGGCACGAGAACGTCGCCGTTATCGAGGCCGTGGGGAATGACGTAGGGGGTTGGCAGGTAGGCCAGCGGGTCTGCGTGGAGCCGGCCATCGGTTGCTACGGTCGCGAGGTGGAGCCGTGTCCGGAATGTCTTGCCGGCCGCCCGGCCTTGTGCCGCCATCCGGGTGACGATCGTCTGCCACCACGAGCCATGCTGGGTCTCAACCGGACGACGGGCGGTAGCTGGGGCGAGTACTTCGTGGCCCATGAAACCCAACTGCACGCCGTCCCGGAGACCCTGTCGGACGACGCGGCCATACTGGTGGATCCTCTGGCCTCCGCGGCCCACGCCGTGTTACGTCGGCGGCCGTTGCCGGGCGAACGGGTGCTGGTGAGTGGTTCCGGTGTGATTGCTCTGGGCACGATCGCCGCGATTCGAGCGCTGGGTCTCGACAACGAGGTCTCCGTGTTAATTCGGCAGCCACGACGCGCTGAAACGGCGATTCGTCTGGGGGCCGACCGGCAGATCATCGTGCCGCGGGGAACCAGGGCCGCTGATCGTTACGAGGCCGTGGCCGCGGCTCTGGGGGTGCCCCGCAGAACGGGCCGGTTCGGCAACCAGGTCCTGCTGGACGGCTACGACCTGACCTATGACTGCACAGGCAGCGGCGGGGGCTTTACCGACGCCTTGAAGTGGACGCGAAGCCGTGGAACCGTGGTTCTGGTGGGCACCACCGGTATCGGCTTGGTGGACACGACGCCGATCTGGTTCAACGAGCTGAGCGTACTCGGAACCAACGGCCGGCAAGTCGAAATGGCGGACGGGCGCCAGCAGCACACCTACGACCTCATCCTCGATTGGCTAGGCAGCGGCCGCCTTGACTGGCGGGCAATCCCCGTGACCCGCTACCGTCTCGCCGACTACCGCCGGGCCTTTGGCGATCTGCTGGGGCGGTCCCGGAGCGTGCTGAAGGCGGCTTTCGAGCCGTAACCTTGACTTTCTTAGGTGGCTGGAAACCCCTTTCGGCAGTTCCTCGCCCCGCTGTATAATGAAGCCGGTTGGACCAGACCGATGCTCGTTCGCCGGCGGCATGGCCGTCGCGTGATGCTTGCAGATGGCACGACGCTTCGGTTCCAGCGTCTGAGAGGAGATCCAAATCATGCAGTCATCAAACAAGGTGATCATCCTGGGGGTGGGGCTGGTCGTCCTGGTGGGCCTGAGCATTTACCTCTGGACGCGGGGAGGAGAGCCGCAGCAGGATGCCACCGTGGCGGCCAAGGTCGAAGAGGTGACCTGCCCCGATTGCGGGCACAAGTGGACCATGACCATCCAGCAGCTCACCGAGATGAAGCGGGCCAATGAGGGGCGGATCATCTGCCCGCAATGCCAGAAGAGCAACGCGGAGAAGATGAACGTACAGGTCCGAATGGGTTTCGGCGCGACGCCCGCTGAGGAAGAAGAGGAGAAGCCCCACGAAGCGGAACGCCCGGCCACGCCCGCGGGGGCCATGCGGCCGGTCGGCGGCTGAGCCTGTCCGTGCGGCCAGGGTGATCCCGCTCGCTTGGAATACCCACCAAGGAAGAGAGCCTGTCCATCCCGGCCGGACGGGCAGGCTCTCCTTCGCGAGTTCGTGTTCACACGGGATGGGGGGTGTTCCTCGGCCCCGATTCGTCACATCTGCCTGAGCAATTCTTCCGTTTCGTCCAGCAGCTTGCTGAAAACCTTCATGCCGTCTTCGATCACCTGCGGCGAGGTCATGTCCACGCCGGCGTCTTTCAGCAGATCAACGGGGTACTTGCTGCTGCCGGACTTGAGGAACCGAAGGTAGGCCTCCACGGCGCCCGGTTCGCGAGCCAGGATGCGGCGAGCAATGTTCGAGGCCGCGCAGTAGCTGGTCGCGTATTTATAGACGTAGAAGTTGTAATAGAAATGGGGGATGCGAACCCACATGTTACTCGCCACGTCTTCATGGACGTAGTCCGGCCCGTAGTACTTCTTCATGATGTCGCCGTATTCCTGGCACAGGATCTCGGCGGTCAGAGGCTGGCCCCGCTCGGCCATCTCGTGAATCCGCTGTTCGAATTCGCTGAACTTGGTCTGGCGGAAGACCGTTCCGCGAATGCCTTCGAGAAACTCGACCAAGAGGTACAGCTTGACCTTGGGGTCGGTCGTGCGCTCGAGCACGTAGGTCTGAAGCAGGATTTCGTTGCAGGTGGAAGCCACCTCGGCGCAAAAGATGTCGTAGTTGCTGTAGACGTACGGCTGGGTCGATCGCGAGAAGTGCGAGTGCATGGAATGGCCCATCTCGTGGGCCAACGTGGACATATCTTCATAACCGCCGTGGAAGTTGAGCAGGATGTACGGTTGCGTCAGGTAGGTGCCGCTGGAATAGGCGCCGCTGCGCTTGCCCTTGGTCGGGAAGACATCCACCCACCGCGACTCGAAGCCCTTCTTCATCGCGGTCAGGTACTCCTCCCCCATCGGCTGGAGGGCTTCCTGAATCTCCCGCACGGCCTCTTCATAGCTGACTTCGTATTTCGCGTCGGTCACGAACGGGGCGAAAAGATCCCATGCCCGAACACCGTCAGGCAAGCGCAGGGCCTGCTTGCGGATCGCCTGATACCGGTGCAGCAGCGGCAGGTTCTTGTTGATGGTGTCGATCAGGTTCTGGTAAACGCCAGTGGGAATGTTCCCACCGTCCAGAGCCGCCGCCAGGCAGCTTTCGTAGCCGCGGGCCTTCATGTTGAAGATGTGACTCTGCACGGCGCCATTCAGCAGGGCCGCGGCGGTATTGCGGTAGTTGCCGTACGTGCCCACGATCGCCTCGTAGGCGTCCCGGCGAACGCGGCGGTCCGGGTTCCTCATGTAAAGGTAATAAGCCGAGTCATCCAGCTCGACCTCGACGCCCTTCTCATCGCGGATCCTGGGGAACTTGATGTCCGCGTTCGTCAGCAGGTTGTAGGCGTTGTAGGGGGTGGAGCGGACCTCGCCGCCGAGGGCGATCAATTCCTCCTCCCGCGGCGAAAGGATATGTTTCTTCTGCCGGTAAAGATTGTCGAAGTAGTGCCGGTACAACGCCAGCCCGTCGTGTTTCTGCACCCACTCCTGGATCGTTTCGTAGGGAATCGCCGTCAGTTCAGGATCGAACCAGGAGGTCCGGGTGCCGTACTTGACGAACAGTGTCCGGGTCCGCGCCTCCATGGCCTGGGTCTCGCCGACCCGCGTGTCCTGATCGGAAAGCAGTGAAGCATACACGCCCACTCGCTCCAAACGCGGCTCCAGCTCGTCCCGAAAAGCCAACGCCCGGTAGAGTTCCTCCGGACCTCTGGCCAGCGTGCCTTTGAATTGGGCCGTCTCCTCGACCAGAGCTTCCACGACGGCCAGTTCCTTCTCCCAATCCGCCTTGGTCGGGTAGATGGTCTCCGTGGCCCAGAGGTACTCCTTCGCGATCTCGCTCCGCTCCTTGACCGACTTGGCCTCGCCCACTGCATCGCCGCTCTGCGAGTCAGCAACTTGCGGATGGGAAACGCAGTTGACGGAGAATGCTGCTGCGGTCAAACCTGACAACATGACGACCAAGCCTCCGAGATTCCGCTTCATGGCACGCTCTCGCGACGGGCTGACCGTTTCGACCGGAGGTCGCCCCGTCTGCGGCCCCGGGTCTGTGGCGACTCGCTGCGGCAGGCTAAGCCCAACTTTGCAGCCGGGCAAGGACCGCCGCCTTGCGATTGGGAAACGCAGGCGTGAAGCTCAGCCGCCGCTCTCAATCCGAACCGCCGATGGGCACAGCATTGGCGGAGAGCCGGGCCGGCCCCCGCCCACTGCGGCTCAGCTCTCCCTGATCGAGATCGCTTCACACTCAGAGAAGCAGGGCGTGCGGGCCGGAGAACCCCCGCTATTCTGTTTGGCGACTCTCTAGCCGTCCGGTAGCCATCGAGTCGGAAACCAACCGTCAGCGACAACGCCTACATTTGGCGCGGCTTGAGAAGCTAGGCAAAAGAAACGCTCGGAACGGATCGGGAAACTTGGATAAGACCATAACACGTTATTTCACATGATGTTAAGCATATCGTATGATCGATTTCAGAAGCGTCGTCCGCCCGTGCCGGAGGCGACGAACAGATCCAGCCACGACGAGGGAATAAGCCATGTTCTCGCGAGGATCTCCGGCACTCATCAAAACGATCGCCTGGGTTGGCTTCGCGACCGCTTGGACAGCCCAGAACAGCTCTGCCGAAACGGCTTTCTTCATGCAGAGGGAGGGATCGGCGAACGACACGGGGCTAGCGGATTTTCTGACGGCTTCCTCCCCGATTTATGTCCAGGATTTCGAGAATCCGGAACTACGGGCCAACGGCACGCAGTTGTCGGGGGTCATGGTGGGCGAACTCGGCCTTTCCTGGACCTGCGTCGGAAACGGCCCTTTCCAACCGTTCCTGGCCGCCTCCACCGCCTTCAACGCTCCCAACAAGATCCACAACTACGCCCTCGTGGCCTTCGGTGTACTGACCATCACGCCGGACCCGAACACCCCGGTCGCGGCGCTGGGTGCTTGGATCTTCGACGACGGCAGAGCGGCGGACTCCGCCTACCTGGTCCAGGTGGTCGAGCTTGATGGCACCATCTGGGAGAGCCTTCTGGTCAACGAGATCCCCTTGAACAGCCGCGGCCACGAGATCGAGGGGTTCATCGGCGCGGTCTCCTCGGTTGGAATCGCTAGTCTGACCATCACGCCGATCGATCCAGTGACCGGACTTTTCCAGTTGGACACTTTTGAACTGGATTATCTCATGGCCTCGCCCCTTCCACCACCTCCTCCTCCGCCGCCGCCTCCGCCGGACGACGAACAACAAAACGGCGACGGCGAGCTCGACGAAGATGCGGTCGACCAGGATGACAACGCGACGGCTCCTGACGATCGGTGCCTTCGTCATCCGCGAAGGCACCACCGCCACCCGCACGTCGGCCACTCTCGCTGCCGCGACCGCGACGGTCGTCATCCGGGAAATCGCTGCGGCGGTCATTACCGTGCAGCAGGCGGAAAGGAGCGAGACAAACCGGCCAAGTCACCTCCGGCGGCTCATCCCAGAATCCCGAAGCCCAAGCGGACGGGAAGGAAATGAAGTGCGACCGCGGCTCGGCCGCCTGTGCGGGGCGCTCAGCCTACGACCGCAGCCCCCGCAGGCGGCCCGCCAGTCGAGAAAACAAGGTCACCAGCAGGTAGCCCGTGCCGGCGAGCGCGATGGCGGTGGCTCCGGCCGGCAGATTTGGTTGGTAGGAAACCGCCAGCCCCAGCGTGGCAAAGCCCGCGCTGAGCACCGCTCCCCAGATCATCATCTGCCATAGTTTCGAACACCAGTGTCCCGCGATCGCGGCGGGCAGGGTCAGCAAGGCGATGACCAACACGATGCCGACCACGGACACCAGCAGGACCACCGTGAGCGCCGTGAGGCCCAGCAACAGCAGGTAAAAAGCCTCCACAGGAACGCCCCGCAGACGGGCGAACTCCTCGTCGAAACAGACCGCAAGGAACTGCTTGTAGAACAGCAGACCCAGACCGACGACCACCACGTCGAGCACCGCGAGCAGCCACAGGTCCTCTGTCGCCACCAGCAAAATATTGCCGAACAGATACCCCATCAGGTCCTCGCCGTAGGTCGGCGTGCGGGCGATGAACAGGACGCCAATGGCCATGCCGAACGCCCAGATGGCGCCGATCACCGTATCTTCGCGCTCGCTCGCCCGCAGCCGTACCCAGCCGATCACGGCCGCCGCGGCCAAAGCCGATAGAACCGCGCCGTGCAGCACTTGCAGCCAGGTCCATCCGTAGACGACCTGGAGATAACGAGCCGCGCCCATTCCTCCGAGCACGCAATGCGAGATGGCTCCGGCGATGTACGTGATGCGGCGGGTGACCACATAGGCGCCGACGACGCCGCACGCCACGCTGGCCAGGAGGCCCGTCAGCACCGCCTTTTGAAGGAAGGCGAATTGGAACAGATCGGTCAGGAAACTGGACAACCCGATTTACTCCCGCGCCTGCCCGTGACTGTGGAGCACCATGCCGACTTCGCGGCCGTACATCTCGCTGATCATCTCCCCGGTAATCGATCCGGTCGGATGGACCGCCACCCGGCGATTCACGCAGACGACGGTCTTGACCATGGTCGCCACGAAACCCACGTCGTGGGAAACGATCAGCAGCGTGAGAGATCGATTCATCTCCCGCAGTAATTGGTGAAAATCGTCCTGCACCCCGATGTCCAGGTTGGCCGTCGGCTCATCGAGCATCAGCAGTCGGGGGCGGCAGGCCAAAGCCCGCGCGATCAACACCCGCTGACGTTGACCGCCGGACAGGGCCGCGAAGGAGCGGCGACTGAGATCCGCTATCCCCACCTGCCGGAGGGCATCCAGAGCCGCTTGGCGATCGGCGGAGCGGAAAGGGCCGAGTTGCGGAGCGTGGCCCAAGCGGCCCATCAGCACGACGTCCAATACGCTCACGGGAAACCGCGGGTCCAACTGGACATGTTGGGGCATGTAGCCAATGAACGGCCGGGCTTCCACCGGGCGGCGGCCGAAGACGCGGATGCGTCCGGACGAAGGTTGCAGCAGCCCGAGCAGCAGCCGAAGCAGAGTGGTCTTGCCGCCGCCGTTAGGCCCGATGATCGAAACGAAATCGCCCTCGGCGATCGTGAAATCTACATCCTCCAGGACGGAGACCGGCCCCCCATAGGAGAAGCAGACCTTCTCGACCTGAATGGCGGGCGTGGCGCTCATCGGCCGTTCCCCGCGGAGTGTCCGTCCGCGAAGGCGGAAGCAATCGCCGCGGCCATGCTCTCGAGGTTCTCGATGTAGTTCTCCGCCATAGGATCGATGGCCACGACTGCGCCGCCGATTTCCCGAGCCAAGGCCTCGGCACTGCGTGTCGGGAACTGGGGTTGAACGAAAATCAACTTCGTGCCGGACGACCTTGCCTGGGTGATCAGCTCCGCCAAACGCCGAGCGCTGGGCTCCTTGCCGCCGGTTTCGACCGCCACCTGACGAAGGCCGTATGCGTCGGCCAAGTAGCCGAACGCAGGGTGAAACACGAAGAACTCCCTACCGCGGAACGGCGCCAACACCGCTGACAACCGTTGATCCAGTGCGTCCAGATCGGCTTGAAACGCGGTCAGATTTTCCTGGAATCGTCGTGCAGCGGCGGGGCGGAGTTCCTGCAAAGCTCGGCAGATGGACGCCGCCTGCAACTTCACCAGTCTTGGATTGAGCCAGATGTGCGGGTCCAGCTCGCCGGCATGATGCGTTGGGCATTCCTCGTCGGATCCGTGGGCGTGGGCGTGGATATCGCCCAATTCCTCGGCCTTGGTGAACCGCCAGGGGGTGTCTTCGTGGGTGTTCACGATTCGCAGGTTCGTATAGGCCGAGGCGAGCTTCCGCAAGAGTGAATCCTCAAAAGGCAGGCCCAGGCGACAAAAGGCGTCGGCCCGAGCCAAACGGGCGGCCTGCTGCGGAGTGATCTCGTAGGTGTGGTGATTCTGTCCGGGACCGATCAAGGCCTCGACTTGCACCTCGTCGCCACCAACCCGCTCCACGAAGTACTTCTGTGGGAGGATGCTCACGAAGATCCGGAGCCGGGCGGGTTGAGATGAGGGCAACGGCGTATCGCGGCACCCGCAGAGAGTCGCGACGAGGGCGGCTGTCGCCGCCAAACCGGTAAGCAGACTCCGATGGCGAAGGTAAGAAACCATCATCATACGAGACGGATCCATGTACGTGGCGGATCCATCGTTCGGTCAGTCTTGAGATTACATTGTAGTACGAGCAAGTCAACCCGCCGTTCGTTGTTCCGCGACTTTCGCCAACAACAAAAGCGGCGAGCCGCTGACTGCGGCCCGCCGCCAGGAATTGGCCAAACCGATGAAGCCGGAGTCACCGACGGCGAGTGATCACCGGCACCACGGACAAACCGAGCAGAGCGAGCGTCCCCGGCTCAGGCACAATCAGGTTCTGGGACCGCGGGGAGTTGCCGCTCATCAGGATGTAGGAGCTGGTCGTGTAGTTGCTCAGATCCACAGGCAGGCTGTTCAGGTAACCCTGGGCCGCGTTTCGGACGGCCGTCGGGCTGTTCAGCACGAACGACCCGCTGGCGGCATCGAGCGCCCCGCCGAAGTCATCCAGGATCTCCCAGATCGCCACCTGCAACCCGGCGGCTTCAACATCCGTGGTGATCGTGTGGGCGTACGTGTCGTACAGCCAGGCGATGGCCAAGCCCCCGTTGAGGACGGTCACCGGCGCCGTGCTTGCCGTCCAGGCGTTCTTGATCACATGATCAAGATCAACGCAGTAGGCGACGTGCTGCTGACCATCAAACTCAATCAGGAAGTCGCCGGCCCGCACGCTCATGGTCGAGCCGTTGTGAGTGAGATTCACGGTCTTCTCATGGATCAAGCCGTGGAAGGTGATGTCCATGGCCTGGGCCGAAGAGGCCATCACCATGCCAGCCAGGGCGAGGGCGACCGCGGTGGGAAAGCTCTTCTTCATGGTTCTCTCTCCAGTGGGTTGGCGGCGAGGTCTCGTCGGAGCGGACGGACCGACCGTCACGACTCCGTGCCCACGATGACGGCAAGGGCTGGACCGAAACCCCGCCTCGAGGTGTGGTGGCGGAAAGGGGCGAGAATGTCACCGCCCGCCAGGCGTGACGAACGATTCACCGGCTCGTGGGGAGATAGGGAACTTCCGCGGATTCTGCGGGATGTTGCCGGCGGAAGGCGAAAGCCACGAGGGATTTGAACCTTCGGCGGTGATAAACCCTGCCGTCACAGCAGTCGGTGGGGCCGGTCGATGGTTTTTATTGCACCGCCGCCCTGAGAGTCCGGGCGTCGCTCGACTTGCCACCGCGACCGCGTGGTGATCCTGCTCAACATCTGCCAGGACGATTCGCTCAGCGGACCACCCGTTGCAATGCTCTGGTCATACTCTCCACGGGGGGATCGACCAACCACCGCATCTCCCCGAAGCGGTAAGGGAGAACGAAGCGGACCTTCTGATTGCAGACCTTCTTGTCAACTTCCAGCCTGGCCAGAAGGTCCGAAATCTCCAGAGGAATCGGTGATCGAGTCGGTAGCCCCAGCAAGTCCAGGAGCCGTTCAACCCGATCGCGATCGGCCGAGGGAAACTCGGCCTCGCGGACGGCCAATTCCAGTTCCGCAACCATGCCCACCGCCACCGCCTCGCCATGCCTGAGGGTGTATTCAGACTGGGCTTCGATCGCGTGGCCGAAGGTGTGTCCGAAGTTCAATGCGGCCCGGCCGTCTGGCGCATCGGCCGTCTCCCGCTCGTCGGCCGCGACGACAGCCGCCTTGTTTGCGCAGTTTCGCCGGATCAGCTCGATCAACGTCAGTTCGTCCTGTGCCAGGATGGCCCCGGCCGAGACCGTTTGCCAGTCCAGGAAGTCCGGGTCTCGAATCACGGCGTGCTTTACGGACTCTGCCAACCCGGCGCGAAAATCCCTCGGGCTCAACGTCGCCAGACACCGGGTGTCGATGCAGACAAAGGACGGCTGGTGAAACGCCCCGATCAGATTCTTGCCGCAGCGGTGATTGATCGCCGTCTTGCCGCCGACCGCCGCGTCGATGTCCGCCTCCGTGGTCGTCGGGCATTGGACGAAGGGAACCCCTCGCAGCCAGGTTGCGGCCACGAAGCCGGTCAGGTCGCCCACCACCCCTCCCCCCAAGGCCACGATCGGCTCGGAGCGACTGTGGCGACGAACGGCCAGCGAATCCCACAAATCCCGCGCTTGATCGAGGCACTTCGTCGCGTCGCCCGCCGGCACGGTCAGCACCTCCGCGGCAAAGCCCGCTTGCCGGATCGAAGCAACCGCCTCTCCGGCATGCAGCGGACCGACATTCTCGTCCGTCACCAGCGTCAGGCGATCGCCGGAAAACCGTGCCCGCATTAACCAGCCCAGCTCTCGCAGCAGCCCCGGGCCGATGTGAATGGGATAAGCCCGCCCGCCAAGCTCCACCCGCACAACGGCGGCGTCGGGTCGCGGCGGGGCACCTTCATGATTCGACGCACTGGTCATAGGTCGCGCGCGGACTACTGGCGAAGCAGAGGGCCGCTGCCGGGGAACCGGCAGTTGTGCGGAACAACCTCCGATTCTATGATGTCGTCGCCTTTCCGGTCCGCCTGTCCTCCGCCGTGTAAGTCGGGAAGTCGGCCGGCAAGTCGAACAGGAGGATCTTCCACAATATGAGAGGCATCATACCCGTGCATGGGGGTCTCCGGGAGCCCGTCAACCGGACGGTTCCCGCTGAACAAGCCGAGGAATTCTCGCGACGTGGGGCCGGGTATCCCGCCGTGCCCATCGACGACGCCGACCTGTCCAGCCTCTACCGCTTCGGGGACGGCGCACTAAGCCCGCTGACCGGACCGATGACCCGCGAAGTGTGGGAGCGGTGTCTGGAGGAATCGGTGATCGAATGCCAGGGCCGGCGGTACGCTTGGACGATTCCCATCTCCTTTCCCGTGTCGAAGGCCGACGCGACGGGGCTGAAGCTGGACCAGAAAGTCCGGCTGGTCAACGCGGGGGGCGATCTGGTCGGCGTGCTGCACGTGACGGATATTTTCCCATACGACAAGTCGAAGTATCTCAACGCCGTCTACCAGACGCCGCGAACAGATCATCCCGGCGGCCGGATGGTGCTGGGCGACCCGCGGGAACTGCTGCTCGGCGGTGAGGTCGAGGTTCTGTCGCCCCCAGTGCATCCGGAATATGGTCGCTTCGTGCTGCGGCCGTCCGAAACCCGCCGGCTATTCGCCAACAAGGGTTGGACTCGGATCGTAGCCTTCCAGACGCGGAATCCGCTCCATCGCGCCCATGAGTATGCCTTGGTCTATGGACTGGAAACCCTCGTGCGGGAATGCGACACGGCTGGCGCCGTGCTCAACCCGCTGATCGGCGAAACCAAGGCCGATGACGTTGACGCCGCGACCAGAATGCGGACCTACCAGGCGTTGCTGGAAAGCAAGGCTTTGGGTCAGGGAGACTCCGACGAGTCGTTGTGGGCCGCCAAGCCGTACTCGCTTCACGACCGCGTGCTGCTGCTCGGGCTGGACATCAAGATGTTCTACGCGGGCCCGAAGGAGGCCGTGATGCACGCCATTTATCGGCAGAACTATGGATTCACGGACATCATCATCGGGCGAAAGCACGCTGATGCTCCCTACGACGATGGTACGGACATCTGGGACGACTTCGCCGCCCAGCGGATCTTCGACCAACTCCCCGGCGAGCTGTTGATCCAGCCTCTCAAGGTAGGGTTCGCGGCCTTTTACGAATCGTGCGGGCGAGTCGATCTGATGGACAACCACCCCAACGAGAAACCGGTTTTCATCAGCGGCCGCAAGGTGCGGGAGCAGCTCCAGGCCGGTGAATTGCCCGATCCGCGGATCATGCGTCCCGAGACTGCTCGGATCCTGATGGAGAAGATGTCCCGGCATTGACCGGCAGGTTGCGGCGGATCGCTTGCCCAACGTTCGAGATGAACGGCGTTCGCAGACCTGCCGCCGGCCTCTCGCGAAATCCGGTGAAGCGGTTGCGGAACAGCAAGGCGGCGTCGCCGGCGATTCACTCCAGGAGCCGGTAGCGTGCGTGTTGGCACACTGGTACGAAGGCTGGTTTACGTTGTGGAAGGGGGCCTTCCGGCCGATTCGATCCGCCGCCGATTCCCTCCGGAAGCGTGGCTGGCCGTCACGGACGACACCAATCAGGTGATCGGGTTTATTCAGGCCGGAGACCTACCCACTGATTCCCACGAACCGGCCCGCAAGTCAGCGCGACAATACCCGCAAGTCGAGGCGAGCGACACCCTCGAGACCGTGCACTCCCTGATGCAGGAACAGGGTTGGGATCTTGTGCAGGTCCGGGATTCCGCAGGGGACCTTGCTCTGTTGACCCGCTGGGAACTCGAAAATCTCCTGGACGAACTGTCGCGTCGAATCCAGAACGATATCGACCGTCACGCCACTCGGCTGACGCAGACCGTCGACGAACTCCGCAAGGAGATCGTTGGCCGCCATCGTGTGGAGCGGATGCTCCGCATTCAGAACCGGCTCAGCGCCGATCTCGGAGCGGCGGAGGACGTCTCCGCGGTGCTCCACCATCTGGTTCAGGCCGTAGCCGAGTTGGAGGGCGTGGACGCCGCGGCGGCTTACGATCGCGACCCGGTGCTGGGTGACGTGGTGCTCCGGCATTCCAAAGGGCTGTCGGATCGTTATCTTGCCGCGTGCTCGCGGTTCGCTGGGGATTCGGAGATGGTCCGCCAGTTGATGGAGGGTCGCCCGATCTATCGCGCGGTGCAAAAATCGCCGATCGGCGATGTGCTGGAACGCGAGGGCTTTTGCTCGTCGGCGGTTCTGCCCATCTGGGCCGCGGGGCAGGTCGTGGCGGGCTTGGGCCTGGCCAGCCGTTCGCTGATCGAGATCCCCGCCAACCAACGCCAGACGCTCGAGTCGATGGTGGACCGCGCCGGCATGGCCATCGTACGGCTTCGCGGGGAGGAACGGCTGCGGCAGGCAAGGGATGAACTGGAACGACGGGTGCTGGAACGCACCGCGGAGCTGGCGCAGCTCAACGAGGCCCTCCGACACGAGGTGGAGGAGCGGCGGCACGCGGAGGTCGCGCTACGGGCCAGTCGGCAGGAATTCGCGGACTTGCTCCAATCGCTGGATCACGTCGTCTGGGCGGCGAAGCCGGAGACGAACGAACTGATCTACATCAATGACGCGGTTCAACGCATCTATGGTCGTCCACCACGAGACTTCATTGAGGATTCCGATCTCTGGCACAAGGTCATTCATCCCGACGATCATCCCCGCGTGGTTGCCGCCGCCGACCTGCTGAAGTCCACGGGCCGATGCGAGTATGAGTACCGGATTCTTCGGCCGGACGGAGGAGTCCGCTGGGTCCGCGACTCGGTGCGAGTGATTGGCGACGTCGAAGGAAACCCGCTCCGGCTGACCGGCGTCGTCAGTGACGTCACGGAGCTGAAGCGGGCCGAAGAGGCCGCTCGCCAGCAGCAGATGGATCTGTCCCACGTCAGCCGCCTGGCCACCATGGGTGAACTGGCAGCCGGCATCGCCCACGAGATCAACCAGCCGCTGACCTCGATCGTGAATTTCAGCCGCGGCTGCATCCGCAGGATTCGCGGAGACGCCGCCCCGCACGAGCAGGTTTTGGAGATACTGGAGCAGATTGCCCTGCAAGCGGAACGTGCCGGAGACATTATCCGGGGTCTTCGCCGTTTCCTGCGGAAGCAGGAGACACAGCGAACCAACGTGGACGTCTGCGGAGTGATTCGCGACGCCCTGGCTCTCTCCGAGGGTGAAATCAGAAAGCACCGCGTAGCCCTTTCCGTAAGCTTGCCGGAGGACCTTCCGGCCGTGTGGGGCGATGCGATTCAGATTGAACAAGTCGTATTAAATCTCCTCTGGAACGGCTTGGAGGCCATGCGGTCGCTGAACCCGGCCGGGAGGCAACTCACGGTGGCGGCATCCGCGATGGCGTCCGGGGGCGTGCTGGTCACGGTGGAGGATTCCGGTCTCGGAATGTCGCGTGAGATGCTCGAACGAGCTTTTGAACCATTTTACACGACCAAACCGTCCGCGCTGGGATTGGGGCTGGCGATCAGCAAGTCGATCATCGAGGCCCACGGCGGCAGCATCTGGCTTTCCTCGGACGCCAGCCGCGGTACAATAGTATCGTTCACATTGCCTTGTGGACGCACAGGGGATCGCCATGTCTGAAAAAGCAACCGTGTTCGTCGTTGATGATGACTCAGCAGTTCGAGAATCCCTGCGGTGGCTGATCGAGTCGGTGGGGCTGAAGGTCAAGACCTTCAGCACGGCCCGGGAGTTCCTCGATGCCTACGATCCGAATCAGCCCGGCTGCCTCGTACTGGATATCCGCATGCCCGGCATGAGCGGGCTGGAACTTCAGGACCGCCTCGCGGAGAAAAGCATCCACTTGCCCGTGATCATCATCACCGGGTATGGCGATGTCCCCGTGGCGGTTCGCGCGATGAAGAACGGCGCGATCGATTTCATCGAGAAACCGTTCAGCGACCAGGTGCTCCTGGAGCGAATTCAATTAGCGATCGAGCAGGACTCCGCCTACCGTCGGATCACCGAGCGGCGACAGGACATCGAGAACCGACTGGCCGTGCTGACCCCGCGGGAGCGAGAGGTGATGTATCTGGTCGTGGAAGGGAAGCCTTCCAGGGAAATCGCCAAGGAGCTGGGCCTGAGCACCCGCACGGTGGAAGTGCACCGCACCCATCTGATGGACAAAACCAAGGTCCGCTCCGTCGCGGAACTGGCCCGAATGGTCACCCTGCTGGCCTTGACCGAAGGGCGATTCAAGGCACCGATCACAAACTGAACTCCGCGCAACACCCTATCATGAAACAGGCCCTGCCGCCGCAGGGCCTGTCGGTTCAGGGCACGCGTCCGCCGAGGATTCAGAACACTTCGTCGGGCGATTTCAGGTGGCCGTCCTGATCCAGGAAGCCTTCCAACTTCCGGGCTCGAACCGGGTGTTGCAGCTTGCGGATGGCCTTGGCTTCGACCTGCCGAACCCGCTCCCGCGTGACTTTGAAGATCTTGCCGACCTCCTCCAGCGTGTACGTGTAGCCGTCGCCGATGCCGTACCGGAGCTTGATGATTTCGCGCTCGCGATAGGTCAATGACTTCAGGACTTGTTCGATGCGGTCCTTGAGCATCTCACTGCTGGCCGTGCTGACCGGGCTTTCGGCCGAGCCGTCTTCAATGAAATCGCCGAAATAGGAGTCATCTCCTTCACCGACCGGGCGATCCAGGGAGATGGGGTGCCGGCTGATCTTCATGACCCGGCGGACCTCGCTCAGAGGCATCTTGGCGCGTCGGGCGATTTCCTCGAGGCTGGGTTCCCGCCCCAGATTTTGGAGCAACTCGCGCGACACATTGCGGAGTTTGCTCATGGTTTCGATCATATGCACGGGGATTCGGATGGTCCGGGCATGATCCGCGATGGCCCGGGTGATGGCCTGGCGAATCCACCAGGTGGCATAGGTGCTGAACTTGTAGCCCCGCTTGTATTCGTACTTGTCCACCGCCCGCATCAGGCCGGTATTGCCTTCCTGGATGATGTCCAAGAAAGACAGTCCGCGATTTCGATACTTCTTGGCGATGGACACCACCAGCCGCAGATTGCCGCCGGAAAGCTTCCGCTTGGCGTCCTCGTATTCGGCGAAGACCCGCCGGATGATCGCCGTTCGCTGCCGGAGCATGGCGGGCGTTTCCATCACCATGTCTTGCAGGCCGTGCAGTTCCTCCCGCATGGCCTCGACGTCCTCGGCCGGCAAGGCGGCGCGCTCCCGCGGGTCGGCCAGCGTGTTTTCCAGCTCGGTCATCTTGTCGGCGATGGCGTACAGCTTGCGCATGAGCGGGGTCACCCGGCTGGTGCGCAGAGCCAGCTCCTCCAGAAGGGTGACGGCCTTCCGGCGGCGCTGCGCGATCCGCCGCCAGATGGCGGCGGCTTCCGGGTGATCCGGCTTGATCTCGTGAAGCCGGCCCCAATCTTGCCGGTTCAGCTCCATCAGTTTGCGGACGGTGGACAGGTTGCCCGGCAGCCTCTGGAGCACCGCGTGCTTAACCTGGTTCTCGCCGCTGGAAATCTTCATGGTGCGATCGAACGGCAGCGTGCCGTCATGCACCTGCTGGAGTAGCTCCACCGCCGCGGCCAGGCTGCAATCCGACTCGAGCACCTTGCGGCGGAAGGCCGTCCGCGTAAGCTCGATTTTCTTGGCCAGGGAGATCTCCTCGCGCCGGGTCAGGAGGGGAATCTCGCCCATCTGGGTGAGGTACATCCGAACCGGATCGTCGATGCGGCGACTCGGGGCCTCGGCGGGAAAATCCTCTTCGACCGGCAGGATCTCATCCGGGGTAAACTTCTTCTGGGTGGCTGCGGTTTCCTCTCCGAATGAGAGCTTGTGAGCATCGGCCTCGTCGACCAGCTCGATACCCTGGTCCTGAAACCGCTGGAGAATGGCCTCCATTCGATCGGGGATCGGCGGCAGGAGTTCATCCGGCAGCGCCTCGTTGACCTCCTCCCAGGTCAGGTAGCCCCGCGATTGGCCCCGGTGGACCAGTTCGGTGACGATCTGATCGGTGGGGTCGCCACCCGGATCCCGGGGTTGGGTTCGTGGTGTCGGTACGGGTGTTTCCTTCGTGGCTGATCGTGACATTCTCTGTAGGCTCCAATACCTTCGCCTGGCTCAAGCCCCGCTGTCCGTTCCGTTAAGGCTCAAGCCGCCCACGGCCATCGAAGCAACGCCCGACGGCCGACGTCCTTCTGGTCGCTCATCACGTGCTCTCTTTCCGCAGGTCGGGCACTTCGCCCGCACTGCGGTCCCGTGATGTCTGCCTCTTTCAGCCCTCCCCTGTGCCGACCTCGGTGGCGGTCGGCTGCTTCAACGTTTTCGCGACCGGCGGGTCGCCTATGTGGCGGCGGGCCGCAAATCCCCGAATCTGCCGCGTGCCCTGCAACACGGCCTGGGCCAGCGTCCGCTCTTCCTCTTCGGCAGCCGGCGGCGGCCCGCAGGCAGCGGGCGGTGGCCGCTCCGGCAACCTGCGAACCAACATGGCCTCCATCTGGGCCACGCGGGCGGCGGCACGATGCTGCTGGAGACACAAGACGGCTCCTTCGACCGTGCCGCCGAAGTTGCCCCTGGCGGCGGCCGCATCGTGCAGATCAAGTATTCGCCTCGCCGTTTCCGGTGCTTCGAAACGGCTGATGAATTGGGCTAGCACAATCGTGCCTGCCCGTCGAATCTCCTCCACAAGGGCGGTTGCAATCGCTCGTCCCTCTGCCTCTTCGACCAATTCCGGATCGAAGACTGACTCCACTGACGGCCAGTAGCTCGGTTCACAAAGCAGTACGCCGAGCAATTCCATGACCGCGGTGTGGGTGGCGGCGGCACTCGTCCGGCGAGAGACCGCCGGCGGAGCTCCTTGAGCAACTTGCGGCCGCCTCGCCTGCCTGGTCGCGTCCCTGCAAAGGCGGTGGACAACCTCAGCCGGTAGGGCGACCAGTTTGGCGACCTGGTTGAGCAGCAACCCCCTTTGAATGGGATCCGACGTTTCGAGGTCCGCGGAAGAGGCTACGGCATGGATGAACTCCTCCACGGCCGCTCGCCGCTCGCTCGGCGAAGCATCGTGCCGATAACGCCGGGATACTTGTCTCCATTTGAATTCTAGCGCACCCTCCGCAGAGGTCAAAACCCGCTCAAGGGCCTCGCGACCCGCGGCAAGAAGCAGATCGGCCGGATCCTTTGCGCCCGGAACGCCGGCGATCCGCACCTGCAACCGTTCGTTCAGGAAAAAACGCAGCGACTGATCTGCGGCCTTCTGGCCGGCCTCGTCGGAATCGAAGACGAGAATGACATTATCCACATAGCGGCGGAGGATCCGCACATGGTCCACGGTCAACGCCGTGCCCAAAGTGGCCACGGTCTGCGGGAAGCCGTATTGATGAGCCATCACGCAGTCCAGATAGCCCTCGACGACCACGGCGGTTCGCTGCGAGCGAAACGCCTCCTTGGCCAGATCGAGGCCGTACAGGCACCGGCTCTTGTCGAACAGCTCCGTCCGCGGCGAGTTGAGGTATTTGGCTGGATCGTCAGCCAGCGTCCGGCCGCCGAACCCGATGACTCGACCGAGTGGATCCAGTATCGGAAACATCAGGCGGTTGCGAAAAGCATCGTAACTCGATCTTGCTTGGGTATTTACCTTGACCAGGCCCGCCGCGAGGAGCAGCGGCATTCCAAAGCGTTCTGCCATCGCCGCCTTCAGAAGGGCATCCCAGCGGTCCGGGCCGAACCCGAGCGAAAATCGCTCCGCCGTCGCCCGGTTCACCCCTCGCCGCTCCAGATACTCCCTGGCCGCCGTGCCGGCATCCGAGGCAAGTTGCCGCTGAAACCACCGCAAGGCCCAACGATTGGCACGCTCCAGTTCGGTTCTGGAGGGTCCCGTCTCGGGCATGGCAGGGTCGCTCCTGACGGTTTCCAGCGAGATTCCCGCTCGCACGGCGAGGATACTTCTGGCCTCCAGAAAACTCACGTTTTCGCGAAGCTGAATGAATTTGAAAACATCACCGCCCGCGCCGCATCCGAAGCACTTGAATATCTGCCTCGTCGGATTCACCGTGAAAGACGGGGTGCGTTCCTGGTGGAAGGGACACAAGGCCTTGAAGATGCTGCCGGCGCGCGTCAACGACACATACGCGGATATTACATCCACGATGTCGCTGGCCTGACGAATCTGTTCGGTAATTGCTACGGAACCTCGTCCGACCACGCTGGCTCCTGTAAATACAACTTTCTTAGGCTTTAAATCTGTTGAGAACCGACGAACCGCCACTGCGTCCCTGGTTCCCGTTGGATGGGATCCCCAAAAGACCCCTAATTATAGCCCATTTTCCGGGAACGGGCAAATGCCGCCGCAAAAATTTGGTCTGACAATCGCACCAGCCGCCCCGTGACCCCTCCGGTGCCTTGTTTCCGGACTATGACAATCTGGAAAATGGCGTCGGCCCTAAGGTTGTCCAGCCGATCGATGGCGCCGCGTCGGAAATGAAAGCGAACGTGACCCAACGTTCAATCGTCCCGGTCATTCAGCCCGCCGCCGCCGGATGACAACCCGCTGCGGAACTCGACCAATCGCTGATAGGCCGCCTTGCGGCTAAAATCAGGTCGCAAAAGGCCGAATTGGTGGCCGGCGGATGGCGGATCCGCCAGCGTCTGCCAGGTAACGGACTCGACGAACGGCTTGGACAAGGCAATCCGGTAGAGTGCTTCAAGCCAGTCCGCCTGGGTCTCCTCGCTCCAGGCCTCTCGCCAGCAGCCGTTTCGACTCGGGTCGCCACCGGACGGCACGCCTGCGGCCGTAACGTGCAGGGGTTTGGCCAGCGTGCCAAAACGGTCGAGAATCGCTGAAACCTGCATCAGATCGCGAACCAGCAGGCCCGGTTCCTCGCCGCCAAAACGCAGCTCAAGCCCAAAGGCATCGAAGGTGATGCCGCTCTGGACGACCATTTCGGCGTAAAGCAGGGGCGGAATGGTCCGGGGATCGTGGGCGTAGTACTCGCCCCAGGGAAGGGTGATCCCGACGATGGCAGAGGCTTTCGGAGCCAGTTGCTTGACCAGGATTGCCGCCATCCGAGTCAACTCCATCGTCTGCTCGAAGGAAAGCTTCAGACTGCTCCCGGCGTGGATTCCGTTGATGACCTCCCAACTCCGCACCATCCCCTGGAACGTCTTCAAGGTCAGCTTGAGGTGTTGGGCGACGGCGGTTCGGAGAGTGTCGTAGTCGCGGACGTTGCCGCGAACCCAATCGGGCAGGCGGGCCGGGGAGAGATCCAGCAGGGCATGACCGCGAACCGGAATCCGCCGCTCACGGCACGCCTTCAACCATTGTTCGTGCAGGCCCGTCTGTCGCCGCCCTTCCTTGGGCTCCAGAGTCCGCCAATCGAAGGGAAGGGAAGCGAAATCGAACGCCGACGCAAGCGCGCGAAGGTACGGTTCGTCAAGCCGGTCCAGCTCCAGTCGGCACCCCAGCAGTCTTCTGGCGGCCAGGTTGGCGGCCTGACGGCGAAGGAAAAGCAGTTCGGCATGAAAAAGCCCCAACCGCTCGCCGACACGGACACTGGCACCGATGGCCTCGTCCCCGAGGCGAGCCGCCGTAACCTCATCCGGAGCGGTCAGGGCCTCCACCAGCAGGTCCTTCGCGGCCTGCACCTCGGCATAAACCGCGGCACCCCCGGCCGGATAGTCGTAAAGCCCCCAATCCTCCCGCTTCTGGGCAATTCGCATCAACTGGCCGCGGGCCAGCTCAACGTGCAGATTGTAGGGACGAGCCCGCTCGGTGAGGCGAGTGGTCTCGAGCATCATCCACCCGCCGTCGGGTATCGGCCAGAGGATCGACAACGCGGCGGCGCCCCTGGCCCGGGTGTCGCAACGGATCTCCCCGTCGGAGAAGCTCACCGCGGCGCGCAGCGGAACGCGGTCATTGCCCAGCAGAAAAGCCGTCTCCACGGGTGCCGACCGGGCGGGTCTGCCGTTCTCGAAAACCAGGAATCGCAACATAGCCGAAAACCATCCTTCCGTTGGTTTGGCGTCGGCGGCCTGCTGCCCATGGTAGAACGTTCGGGCGATCTCGTACAGTGCCGGCGGGGCAACGGAGGCTATTGGGGCCGGGGAGCGACCAAGCAGGGAGGCCGCTCGTTCCGCAGGACGGCGATGACGTTCCGCGCGGCGATCTCCGCCATCCGCGTTCGGGTCGTGAGCGTCGCGGAACCGATATGCGGCAGCAAGACGACGTTCTCCAGTTCCATCAGTTCCCGCGGGACACGCGGCTCATCGTGGTAGACGTCCAGCGCGGCGCCGGCGATCTGCCCGCGACGGAGGGCCTGAATCAGGGCCGCCTGATCGACCACGGGACCGCGGGCCGTATTGACCAGAACGGCCGTCCGCTTCATACGGCGAAAGGCCCTGGCGTCCAGAAGTCCTCGCGTTTCCGGCAGCAGGGGCGTGTGCAGGGAGATGAAATCGCTGCTGGACAACAGTTCGTCTAGGGAAACCCGCCGTCCCCCCAGAGACTCGATTTCCTGGCGAGCCGTTGTATCGTGGTAAAGTATCCGCATGTTGAAGCCGGTGGCCCGACGGGCCGTGGCGGCGCCGATCCGCCCGGCGCCCACGATGCCCAGCGTCTGCCCGAAGACGTCCACCCCCAGGAAGTCCATCATCCCCCAGCCTCGCCACGCCCCGGCCCGCACGGTCCGCTCGGCTTCTCCGAGCCGCCGCGCCGCCGCCAGAAGGGCCGCCCAGGCCAGGTCCGCCGTGGCTTCCGTCAGCACGTCGGGAGTGTTTGTGACCGCGATGCCCAGCCGAGACGCGGCCTCGACGTCGATGTGATCGTAACCGACGGCACAGGTGGCGAAGACTCGGCACCGCGGCCGTGCGGCCTGCAAGACCGTTTCCGTGATGCGGTCGGTCAAGTGACAGATGACCGCCTCGTGACGTGGCACTTCGCGCAGGAGTTCTTCCGGCAGCAGCGGCCGGGCGTGCGGATTCAGCGTGATGTTCAACCCGGCCTGCTTGAGCAAGGCGATCCCCGCGTCGGGAATCAGGCGGGTCAACAAGACGGATGCGGGCTTCATCGGCGGTTCCTTGCGTAGATGGCCTGTGGCCCCCGTTCCCTTCGCCGGGGGCCGCATAGCCTAAACCGATTCGGGTCCGGGGTTAAGCGGTTGTCCCGTATCGTCGGATGGGCCATAATCGACCGGGTCCGGGAGGAGCCGGGTCACACCCCGCCGCTCGCAGGCGGCCGACCGGCGCCGGACTCGGCGGGATGGCCATGCAACCGCTCGAGGCCCTGAAAGAAATCGTGCAACGCCGGGAGTGGACCGACCTGGTCGAGCTGCTCATCATCGGCCTGGCCGTCGCGGCGGTCATGCGCTTTCTCCGCGGCACCCGCGGCGCGAGGCTGCTCCGCGGGTTCCTCATGCTGCTGGTGGGCAGTACCTTGCTGGTGTATCTGGTGGCGAACGTCCTGGATCTCGAACGGATCCGGGTTCTGTACCCCTTCTTCGTCGCTTCGCTGTTTCTGGTGGCCCTGGTGGCCTTCCAACCGGAGCTGCGGCGCGCGTTGATCAAACTGGGCGGCGCCCGCTGGTTCCCGGAGAGCGTGCGGGAGGCCGACCGGGTCATCGAGGAAGTGGTCGAGGCCGTCAGCTATCTGGCCAAGAACCGGATCGGCGCTCTGCTCGCCTTCGAGCGGGCCACGGAATTCGGCGCCCTCGGCGAGAGCGGATGCCGCCTGGATGCGGAGGTCTCGCGGGAGTTGCTGGCCACGATCTTCTGGCCGGGCACCATGCTGCACGACATGGGCGTCATCATCGCCCAGAATCGCATCGCCGCGGCCGCCGTGCAGTTTCCGCTGACCGACTCCACCGACCTCGATCCGACCCTGGGTTCGCGGCATCGGGCGGCGATCGGCCTGTCGCAGGAGTCGGACGCCCTGGTCCTGGTGGTCAGCGAGGAAACCGGCATCATCAGCGTCGTAGAAGGGGGCCAGATGCGTCGGTTCCTGACGCCCGACGCCCTCCGCCAGATCCTGCGGGAGGCCCTCCTTGGATCCGGGCGGGAGAAGAAACGCGGGACGTGAGGCGACGGGCGGGCGGACCTTCCCGCCCCGACAGAGGGTGAGCGGTGCTCTGGGAGAAGACCAAATCGCTGATCGCGGCCTCCGCCATCACCGTGCTGATCTGGCTGGCGGCCGACCAGAACGTGCAGCAGGAGCAGGAGTTCCGGCTCACGGTGCGGCTGGTCAGCCGCGATCCAGCCCGCTTCGCGGAGATCGTCGAGCCGGCCCAGCAGCCGACGCTGGTGGTCAAGATGAGCGGCCGCCGCCGCCATCTGAAGGAGTTTTCCGACCTGGTCGGCGAGCGGCGTGTGCTGGAGGCGATCATGAACGAGCGGCAGGCCTCCGATCCCCGGCCGCAGGCCGTCTCCACCGAAACGGACATCCTCCAGCGGATCCCGGAGGTGAGCCGATCCCGGCTGGTGATCAAGTCCGTCCTGCCCGAGAAGGTCTCCATCCTCGTGGACGACTACATCACCCTGACGGACCTCGCCGTGGAGCCCAGCTTCGGGGACTTGCAGGTCAACGCCGGGGTGTCGCCCTCCAAGGTCTCGGCCCGGCTGCCGATGTTCGCCCAGGACCAGCTCCCGCCCGACCGCGTGATCCGCCTGAACGCCGCCGCCCTGGCCCGTCAGGCATTGCAGGAAAACCCCGACGCCCAGGAGTTCAAGGTCACCGTGCCGATCACCCTGGCCGCGCGGACCACCGTCCCCATCGAGTTCATCCCCGACAAGGTGACGGTCACCGGCGTGGTCGAGTCGCGGCACGCCACCGCGGTCAAAGGCCCGGTGCAGGTGACCTTCTCGATCCCCGCCGAGGTGCAGTCCCGATTCTCTGTCGTGCCGGACCGCGGCAGCAACCTCCGCCAGAGCATCGAGTTGACCGGGCCAGCCAAGCTGCTGGAGGAGCTGGACCCGCGGGAGATCCGCGCCTTCGTGGACGTCATGGCGGCGGACATGGACGAGCCGGGCAAGCCGATCACCCGGCCAGTGCAGTACATCCTGCCCCCGGGCGTCAGCCTGGCCGCCGACAGCCCGCCGCAGAACATCGTGTTTCGGCTGGTCCCGCGGTCGGCCCCGGCCGCCGAACCGTAGTCAGCCCCGCCGCGGCCGCCCTGGCCGTCGGGGAGGAGGTTTTCGCCGATGTCCATCGAGCGTGTCGCCGTCATCGGTCTGGATTGCGGCGAGCCGAGCCTGGTCTTCGACCGCTGGGCGGCCGACCTGCCCAACCTGACGCGCCTGCGGGAGGCCGGCACTTTTGGCAACCTGACCAGTTGCCTGCCGCCTATCACCGTGCCGGCGTGGAGCTGCATGGCTTCCTCGAAGGATCCCGGCCAGCTCGGGATCTACGG